>JGI12210J13797_10188466_pt1 | contig 87139 bp, 83 predicted proteins | sample ElkSlonscriptome_3_FD_13797 | JGI IMG/M metagenome (IMG submission 13797) | reverse complement strand
CGGATTTGCGCGGAAAAGAAGATAGATAAATGCTATTTGACTTTTGTATGGGAGGATGGGTAGAGCGAAGCGAAACCCATCAATCAGCAAATTAGGTGCGAATCCGGATGGGTTTCGCTGCGCTCTACCCACCCATCCTACAGCGATTACTTTCACAGTCTCTCCAGCGTCGTCACGCATCCCCGGGCGCTCCAGCGCCCCGTGGCCCCGGACGCCGACGCCGCCAGCCCGGGCCCGGCGACGCGCCGCTGGAGCGGCGGCGGATGCGTCACGGCGCCGGAGCGCCGTGACGATCAGCATATTGGACGGGATTCTTGGCCATCATTCGGCTCCGCGTTGTTCGATAGGCTGCCAGTGTGCGCCGCTCGGTGGCTCAAAGCCTCAGCCCGCTGAGTATCGTGGGTGATCAGGTGGTACCAAGTTGACGAAGTCGCAGTCCCATCAGCCGTTCCGGCTGTTGCTGCATTTGGCTTGACCGAATGGCTTCACGAATGGGGGCCTATCCACTGCCAGGTAACGGCAACGGGTTCTGATGCAGACAAACACCCGGCGGATCAGCCCTGGTGGTCGATCGCGCTGGAGCGGCAGTGGATGAGCAACCAGGGCGATCATGGCCCGCCGAGAGACAAAAGCCGATGCTTGGGACCGCGCCGATGGCCTAGAATAGGACATCGCAACTTGATTGGAGGCAGCAGGCCGATGGAGACTCGCAACCGCATCATCGAAACGCAAAACGATGAGCCACAGATCCAACGCCTCGCCGCACAGCGGGCACTCTATAGCCAAGCCAAAGGCCTGCGTGTTGCCCAGTTCGCAGTTGTCCTGCCCGTGACCATTGGCCTTGCCGTGATGGTGCTTCTGGCCCCATCCCTGGAACTGCTCAACATCGGGTGGGCGGTGATCGCTTTACTGGTGATGCGGTTCTACGTTGAGCAAAGGGAGCAAAGGCTCCTCGACACCGCCGCGCGTATCCAGGAGGCCTTCGATTGTGACGTTTTGGAAATCGAACGGCACCCGAGCCATACTGGCCTCGAGCCTGACCCGGAGGAAATCGCCGAAGCCGCTCGCAGGCACGACCAAAAGGAAGGCGGGCGCGACAGGCTGCGTGACTGGTACGAACCACGCGAGATCGAAAGACTCCCCCTTCACCTGGGCCGCATCGTCTGCCAGCGCCAGAACTGCCGGTGGGACGGCACGCAGCGGGCGCGGTTTGCGCATCGTGCGGGCACACAACCGGTGCCGGACTGGTTTTATAAGAGACTGCAACAGAATATCAGCGAAACCGCGACACAGGGCGCGCAAGATATGATCGCCGAAGCACTCCGCCGACTCCCCGCGTGAAGCAAGTCGACCAGACGCTTTTAAACCAGTCGCTTCTAAACCAGTCGCTCTAGACGGGACTTCCAGCGCAACCAAATAGCAGTTTCCGGTCTGGCCTCGGCGGACCTGTGATCGTCTGACGCTGAGGGACTGCGATCCGGGGCGGTCGCAACAACATCATCACGGTGACACGATTGCATTGACACCCATTCAAGTTTTCTCCGATGCTTCTTCCGAGAAGCTCAACCATTGGCGAGCCATCAGCCGATCGCGCGGGTTAATGCCCACACAACGCTCGACACCGCCGAGCAACGGCGCGACGCAGCGTTGCCACGCGCCTTGGTGCCGCTGCGGCACAGGCCGCTGGAGACCCGCATCAGCCTGGCGCAGCTCGTGACGCTGCGGCATAGGCCGCTGGAGACGCGCATCAGCCTGGCGCAGCTCGTGCGTCTGCTGTTCGGCATGCGCACGGAGCAGGCGTTACGCAAGCCGCCTGACGATCCGCGCCCCAATCCGCCTCTGTTGCGCTTGACGCAAACCCCGGCAAAGTCAGGCTGTCGGGCGCGCGCCTTGGGCGGGGTGACCCTGGCCTCAGCAGCCACCGACCTTGGCAGTTGCCGGCTTTGGTGAAAGCGAGACCTGAGCCGGGCGTTTCACTGACGTCGGTTGAGGTCGCAACATAGGTCGCCCAGCTAGCGGCCGTCGGCTGGACGCCAAATGGAGGCCGGCGCTTCGCGCTTCGCCGCGGCTTGGCGCGAACCGCGGTGGACGGCATGGCCAAACTTTTGGTTGAGGGGCGATTGTCTTGAAACGCACGATTGGCGTTGTTCTTTTTCCTGGGTTCGAGCTTCTTGACGTGTTTGGTCCGCTTGAGATGTTTGGCTCAGCAGGGGGGCATTTCGATATTCGCCTGGTGTCTGAAGATGGCCAAAATGTGGCCAGTCGGCAAGGGCCGGCATCGGTTGTCGAGCAGGCATTCGGTGACGCTGTGCGTTACGACATCCTGTTGGTTCCCGGCGGCCAAGGAACACGCCGGGAGGTGAATAACAAGACCCTGTTGTCCTGGTTGAAAGAACAAGCCGAGCGTGCCGACTATGTGGCTTCAGTATGCACCGGGAGCGCACTCTTGGCGAAGGCCGGTGTGCTCGATGGCGTTTGCGCGACGACAAACAAGATGGCCTTTGATTGGGTCACTTCACAGCGTTCCGCGGTGATCTGGGAGAAACAAGCGCGATGGGTAGAAGATGGCAAGTTTTTTACCTCTTCGGGTGCCTCGGCGGGTATAGACATGTCGCTGGCTCTCATTCCTCGCTAGGCGTTGCGCGGCAATGGCAGGCAAGGATCGGCGACTCGGCCCGCAGCCCATAGACGCCTGCCCGTTCCAAGGTGCGTGCCGCCCAGCGTCGATGCGTTGCTGGCTCGGCCATCGCGCCCTGGAAGCGGAACACGGCGGCGGCATCGGGGTCCAGAATCGCCTGTGCCATCGCCGCATCTTCCGGGGGCACCGCGTAAGCGGTTTCAATCAGCGGGATCTGCGTGGGATGGATGGCGGTTTTCGCGAGCAACCCATGCTCAACGTCCAGGGCAACCTCGCGTGCCAGGGTTTCGGCACAGGCGATATGCTCATAAACCGGTGCCGACAGATCATAGCCAGCAGGCCGAAAGGCGATGATCATGTTGTCGATGACCCGCCGCAATGGCGTGTCGTAGGCCGTCATTGACCGCGGCCGACGCATGCCCATCAATTGCAACAAATCGTTACCGCCAATGCGGATGCACACGACCCGATCGCGGACCTGATCCAAGCGTTGGCGCAGCACACGCAAGGCGTCGACGCAAAAGGCGAGCTCGGTCTCGATAATCGGCATGATCGCCAGCTGTGGCGCCCTGCTGAGCACGTCCAGATAACCGCCGATATTGGCTTGGTCGAGCTTTGGCAGGCAGACGCCATCGAGCGCCGCGAGCGATCCATCCGCGAGCAGATCGCCAAGGAGGTCCGCGAGCACTTGGGGGTCGCGCGGGCGCACGAAACGCAGCGGCCCAGACGCACGCAGATCGCAGAGTGATTCGCGTAGGTTAGACAGCGCGCACTTGACGGCATCGGCGTCAATCGCGTCTTCCGTGCAGGCCACCGCGGAGCGCAACCGCGGGTAACGTTCGCCGACGAACAGCGCGCGCAGATCGCTTCGGGTGGCTGGTGTGTAGAGCGACGCCCCCAGCTCTAGATAATGGACTGGTCGGCGCTGGCGCGACGCCTTGCCCGGCCAGATGCGCTCATCGGGCCCGTCGGTACCCTCAGCTGGCGCGTCGGCAGCGCCGGTGACACGGCTCATTCAGCGCTCCGCGCGGCTGATACCGCAGGGTCACCCCGCAGCGAGCGGATCAATGACACCGCGCGAAACGGCATCGTCGCATCCTGCGTCACGCGAACCTTGCCGATCCGCGCCAGGGTCAACAGGTGGTGCACGTCGGTATCCTCAGGATCGCGCACGATCAGCTGTTCCGGCAGGCGCCGCAGCAGCACGCGGGTGGCCTCGGCGACGCCGGGCTTGATCAGGTTAATGTCGCTGAGCTTGTGCGAGGCCAGGCAGTCGCTGATCCAGCGCTTGGTCTGCTCGGCGCGCGCCGCCTTCTCCCGCGGCGATGGCAGGGGCAAGGCCTTGGCCTGCGCGAAGCCGCAACTGACCTGATCGAGAAACCAGGTGGAACGATCGACAGCGAGGAATTCCGGGTAGAACACGCAGCCGTGGAAATCGGTGTCCCGCAGTTGGTCGTTCAGCACGGATCGAGAAACCAACCCCGAGACCGTGGCGTTGAGTATGCCCGATGGGATGGCGTAATCATCGCAACTCGCCGCGACCTCTGCCGTACCGCCGATGTCGCAGAGTACATGCAGCGAGCCGTCGAGCAGGAGCTCTGGGTGGCGGGCGTTCCAGTTTGCGATCGAGCGTTGCAGTTCGCGCGTGATGACACCCTTGGCGGTCCAGCCGTCGACAAAGACGACGCCGGCGGCGGGGCGCCGCGCAACCTCCAGTATGTAACGCAACGCATTCTCGTCGATACCGCGGTCACGAATGATGGACAGCGAGTAGTGGCGCACGTCGCGATGGAAGCACTGGCGCAGCGCGCGTGTCAGCAGCGCGCCGACCGGGGTGCCGGCCCGGGCCAGCGACGCGATCGTCAGCGGCCCGCAATGGGCGTCGGCGATGTGTTGCGCTAGCGTGACGACATCGCTGGCCATGCGCGCCGCGTAACGATCCGTGAGTTGCAGGAAGAGATCCACATAGCGCGGCGCTGGCAGGCGCTCTGGCGTCAACAACTCGGAGTAATGGCGGGCGCCCGACTGGATCAGTGCCTCCTTTTCGCTGACGGTTAGGTTCGGCATCCGCATCGGCTTCAGCAGGAACTGACAATCGTCCGGCGCGTAACTACCACAGAACGGCGATGCTGGGTGCATGCTCATTGGGTCATTCTCAGTATCGCGGCCCCGTGGCGCCCGGCGGGAGCTCGGCGTCAAGCAGGCCCTGCGCGCGGGACCATTCGGATTGGATCTGACTATGACTCGGGACCAGGGCGAAATGGCAGAGCTGCAGGAACTCGGTATCGGACGCGCTGTCGCCCACCCCGACGAAGGTGGTCCGCGGATGCAAGCGGCGCTTGATGTCCATGACGTAGCGCACCGCCTCCGCCTTGCTGGCATAGTCCGGCAGAATGGCCGCGTTACGGCCGTTCTGGTGGATACGCCAAGATGCCTTTAGTCCCTCGGCGCCCGCCGCCTCGCGCAGTACCTCGCCCACCGCCTGACGCAGGTCCGAGACGGCCGGCACGGCCGCCGCATCATCCCACTTTAATGAGACGTAGACGGGTACCTCGGCATCCTCAATCACGCGCGCCCGCAAGCCGCTCGGATGACCCAGCCGGATTGGGAGTCGCGCAACCATCTCCTGCATCGCGCCGATGACCCGTTCCGCGCGCTGGCGCACGCGTGCGTGCCAGTCGGGCAACGGCCTGTCATGGTCTTGGTAGATCATGCTGCCATGCGAGGTGATCCTGTAATCCGAGAACGACGGCTGGCGAACCCGGCGCAAGGCTTGATGATTGCGCCCCGTCACCGGAATCAGAACCGCGGCTTGCAGCAGATGCAGGAGCGCCAACTGATCATGCGCATGGAATGACAGCGCCAAACCCTGACGATCGTCGGCCGCAGGCACCATCACGCCCGCCGTATGGCGCGCCAGCGTCTTCTCGCGGGTCTGAAACAGCGAGTCGTCCAGGTCGGTGAAGACCACAAGCGGATAGGGACTCGTTGGGTGAGGGCTCATTTGGAGGAAGCTGCTGCAAAAGGGGCTCGTTCGGGAGATCCGGCCGGGATCAACAGATGCAGCCAGTGCCGTCCGCCATCGGCGAGCGGTGCGGCAAGCGGATGCTCATGAACGACAATGCAGAACTGGCCCGATGGGGGCGGGTTGTGCAGATAATAACCCACGCCCTCACCGTAAGGGTCCGGACAGTCGAGCGTTGCCGCAATGGCACCGCCGAGGAGGGCGGGCGAGCGCGACAGGCATTGCAGATGAACAGTGTATCCGGCACGCTCCAGGGTCTCTGCAAGCAAAAATGGCTCGAAGGCGCACTCTCCGGTTCCGATCACGCCCACCGGCTCGGCGACGCTCGGCAGGCCGCCGGTCGCGTTGAGCGCATTGAGATCGATTCGACCGCGAACGGGCATCCGCAAGCCAGAGCGCCCGAGATCATCGCGCACACCGAGGGCCGCAACGCGAGCGACGACATTGACCGGTAGCTCCCGCGGGCCATCGCTCTGGCCGTCATCGGTAAAGGTAAAGGCGCCCTCAAGCAGACTATGCCAAAGCACAGTCAGCGCCCGTGAGCCAACGCAGTCGGCCAGTTCGTGGCCAAGCCGCGCGCGCTGCTCGCTCTCGAGCCAGTCGACAAGATTGACGAAGGCAAGGGTTTGCACATGGGGCATATGCGCCAGCAGGCCGCGCACCAGCGCCGAGACCGAGCGTCCGGTAGACACCTCGTCATCGACGATCACCAGCGAGCGAGCGCCGTAGAACGCCGCCCGGAGCGCGGGCGCGGGCTGCTGCACCAGATGCGTCGGCGCATGCGAGTGGCTCTCACTGAAGGTCAGCAGCGGTGGCTGGTTGCCGTCGAAGCGCGTCGTGTGCTGCGCGAATACATCGTCGCGACGCGCGTCCGAGGCAAGGCTGTCGGCCACCCCAAGACCCAGTCCGGTCGCCGTTTCCGCCATGCCCATGACCCAGACCGGTCCAGGCAAGTGGTGCAGCGGCTCGGCCAGCATGCGGTAGGACGCGCGCATCTCAGACGGTCGCACCGGCAGGTGGCGCCCAAGCACCCGCGACACAAATAGGAACGGGCGCTTAGGATTTTCGCGCGCCGCAAAGCCGAGCAGCCGCTCCAGCGGCAACTGCTCACGGCGCGTTGTAACGCCCAAGCGACCGCCGGGGATGGGGAATACGCGATGCATTAGGCAAGGTCCTGGGGCGATGGAAGGGCTCAACCGGGTACATCAGGCCGGTACGGAAGGTCGATCTCGTCGCCGACGCGCATTGTGCGTTCACCTGACGAAGGGCCGAGCACCCAGGGCCAAGGACCGAGAGCAATAGACCACAACCTAGAGTCGCGCGATCGCGCTGTATCCGGGCCGACGGCCGCTTGAAGCAACGCACAGGCCCGGCAGCGCGGCGTCCTGCTCTCGTTGGCCTGGGGTAGAGCTTGGGTATTCAACTTGACCCTTAGAATACAGGATGGGATTTAAATCGCAATCTGTGCGATAGTCCAAGCAATCCGTCAAGCTGGCTTTTGGTTTGCCTTGAAAATCAAGCAAAGCTTGCCTAGCATGGCGAGGAAAAGAGATCGAGCCTAAGAGACCGGACCTAAGAGACCAAACTTAGTAGACATCGAACAAAGACCAACCGCGCCGACAGCAAGCTGTCCGCGCCCGTAATAATGATCGTTACCGGAGATACGGCTATGTTAGCTGGAATGATGGAAAAGCTGAAGGGGATGGGAGAAGGCCTTCGGGATGAGGCAAAGCGCACCAAGAACCGAAAGTTCATGGAGGCATGCACGGCGGGCTGCGCCATCATCGCCAACGCCGACGGCGTCGTGACGCCCGACGAAAAGCGCAAGATGATGGGTTTCATGCAGACGTCCGACGTGCTCTCGCTCTATGAGAGCGGCGATGTCATCAAGGCCTTCGAGGCCCATTGCGCGAAGTACGAATTTGATGCACAAATTGGTGAGGCGGAGGCCTTGAAGGTGGTGTCCGGCATCAAGGGCAAGCCGGCCGAAGCGCGCCTGCTTGTTCGCGCCTGCTGCGTGATCGCCGCCGCTGACGGAAACTTCGATCAAGACGAACGCGCGGCGGTGACCCGCATGTGCCAGGAATTGTCTCTCGACCCCGCCGAATTCCTTCCGACCAAGACCGGCTGAGACAAGGCAACAGCGCGCCGGGCCGGCAACCAACCGGCGTCCAACCACCCCCCAACCGGCATCCGCCCGGGTGTACGCTGAACACCCGGCGGGCCGGTAATTCACTGCAGGCATCATCGTTAGAGGCATCATCAGGGAGAAGCCCATGTCAAGACGCCTACCCGTCTATTTGTTGCTCGACACCTCCGCCTCTATGAGGGGAGCTCCGATCGAAGCCGTGCAGGAGGGCCTGCAGGCACTGCTGTCCGCGCTGCGCAGGGACCCGCACGCGTTGGAAACGGCCTACCTGTCGGTCATCACCTTCGGCTCGAAGGCGCAGGAGGTGTCGCCCTTGGTCGAAGTGACCGCGTTCAATGCGCCCGTCATCAAAGCCTCTGGCACGACCAGTATGGGTGCGGCACTGACGCTGTTGTCGCAGGCCATTGAGCGCGACCTGATCCGCGGCACCGCGGAGCGTCGGGGAGATTGGAAACCGCTGGTGTTCCTGATGACCGACGGTGGCCCGACGGACGACTGGCGCCGTGGCAAGGCCGACCTGGACAAGATGCCGATCGCCACCCTAGTGGCCTGCGCCGCCGGCGAACACGCCGACACCACCGTGCTGCGCGAACTCACCGAGGCGGTAGTCACGCTGGATACCGCGGACACCTCCACCATCAAGAGCTTCTTCGCCTGGGTGTCCGCTTCGGTGGCCATGACCAGCCAAAAGGTCGATCTCACCAAGCGCGACGTTGGAGGACTCGGCGACCTCCCGCCGCCACCACCGGAAGTCAACGTGGCGGGGGTTTGATCGGTGGCCAACAGACGACTGCCGGTCTACGTGTTGCTTGATACCTCCGGGAGTATGGCTGGGGAGCCGATCCAGTCCCTCAACGTCGGCCTCAAGTCCATGGAGCAGGCACTGCGTCGCGACCCATTCGCGCTGGACAGCGTGCATTTGTCGCTGATCACCTTCGACCTGCAGGCTAAAGAGGTGTTCGGCCTGACGCCGATCGATCAGGTGCGTATCCCCGAGATCGAGGTACCGTCTTCGGGCGCGACCTTCCTGGGCGCGGCGCTGAAGCTGTTGGCGCAACGGGTCGACCGGGATGTCGTGCGCAACAGCGACGGTAATCGTGGCGACTGGCGACCGATGGCCTTCGTGATGACCGACGGCAGCCCCTCTGACACCCAGGCTTATCAGGAGGGCATCGCCGAGGTCAAACGCCGCGACTTCGCCCGCATCATCGCCTGCGCCGCCGGCCCGCGCGCCAAACGCGACCGGCTGCTGGAACTCACCGACACCGTGGTCTCACTCGACACCCTCGACGGCGCTGGCTTCGCGCAATTCTTCCAATGGGTATCGAGCACCATCGCCGCGAGCGGACGCAGCAACGGCATCACCGAGACCGATACGCTTCCGGAGCCTCCGGGAGAGGTCCGGATCGCGTTCTGAGCAGGACAACAAGATGCGACGCCTTCCCGTTTTTCTTGTCCTTGACGTCTCCGAGTCGATGGCGGGCACAAATCGCGAGCAGCTCGAAGAGGCCATTGGGACCATCGTCGCGACCCTGCGCACCAATGCACAGGCGCTCGATACCGTCTACTTGTCCGTCATTGCCTTCGCCGGGATAGCCCGCACGCTGGTCGATCTGTGCGAGTTGCCGGCGTTTCGCGGGCCGATACTACCAATCGGCGGCGGTACGGCCCTGGGCGCAGCGCTGACACTGGTGATGGACGAAATCGACCGGCAGGTCGTGCGCGGCGACGCCAGCCGTAAGGGAGACTGGCGCCCCATCGTTTACCTGTTTACAGACGGCAAGCCCACGGACGACATCACCCCGGCGCGCCAACGCTGGCAATCCGACTACCGCGCCCGCGTTGACCTCGTGGCCGTGGCGCTGGGTGAGTACGCCGATCAATCAGTCCTCGCCACCCTGACGGACCAGATCTTTAACTTCGACCCAAAGGTGCCCGGCGGCTTTGAAGTCTTTGTGCGCTGGCTGACCGATTCCGTCTCAATGCAAAGCGAACGCGTGGGCGACCCCGATGCGGGACGCATCTCGCTGGCGAAGGTCGATGATCGCGCCATCGCGCGCGCCCTTCCAGGCTGCGAGGATGCATCCACCGCGGACGCCGACTGTGTCGTCATGGTCGGGCGCTGCCAGTCCACCGGCCAGCCGTATCTAGTAAAGTATGACCGCCTCCAGGGCGACCGCATCAGCACCCAGTTCCTAAACATCGCCTTTCAGGGATACCGCATTACCGGTGCCTATCCTCTGACCGAGGACTATTTTGAATGGACGCGGCAAGGTGCCACCGGTGGCCAGGCCAACACCGCGGACCTTGAGGGCGCCGCCGCCTGCCCCTGTTGCGGCAATCCCATCACCATTGCCCAGTGCCGTTGCGGCCAGCTGTTTTGCATTACCGGCCCGGGAAACGCGTGCTGCCCCTGGTGTCGCTCTGAAGTCAATTTCCAGGGGGGCGGCGAAGAAGATTTCGCCATCCAGCGAGGACAAGGCTAGCGCGACTTAGCTGGTATCGAGTCCCTGCCGAACGCCCTATTATGGATACCGCATGACAACAACCTCATGACAAAAACCGAGGAAGAGCGCCTTGCGCGCGATCTGGTCACGGAGTTGCGCAGCCGGCTACCGGCGCCGAACACCTGGCCCGACGCCGACACCGAAGGGCAACTCGTTGGGTTGGCCCGGCAGATGGTCGCGCTGGTGCAGTCGGCTCCCGCCAGTGCGCAACAAAGCCAAGACAACAGGCCCTGTTGGGGACCGGACGCATTACCGGTCGCAGAGGAGCCGGAGCAAGCGCAGGGCGACAAGACAACGCCCGCGGATCTGTCTGCATCCAAGGAGACCGACCAAGCTGAGGGCACATCTGGCTCCGTCTTGTGTCTCGACAAAGACGCTCCCCTCCGGAATACGCCGGATGCCGCCGTGGCGGACACCGACAAGGTGCCGCCTGGCGATGGGAAGCCATCGACCCGCCCCAAAGCCATCGATCCGCGGCGCCGCCCGGGTGCGATCCCGCGGACACCCCTACCCCGCTCAGAACCCCAGCCACCGCGCATGTACGTCACCATCGCGTCGAATGCCAACGCCGGAGAGCCCTACCAATCAGCGATCAGCGTTCGTGACGGGCTGGGGCGGCCAGCGCGGATCATCCAGTGCGAGATCCCGCCGGAGGCGGGTGTTGAGTACCGTGATGGATTGCTATCCGGCTCAAGGCCGCGGGCCGGTGAATACCTGATCATTGTCTCTTGCGCCAGTTCCGACGCCGGGCCGGCACGCACGGTGCGCACGCAGCTGATCGTCAACCACGACCCGCGCTCGCTCTGGCAGAACAAGCCATCCGACCGCGACGCGCCCGGCTGGAAAGACGACGAACTGTGTCGCGAGATCGCCGGTGCGCATGACCGAGCGCTCATTGCCGCTAGCGTCCGCGGTCGCTCACATGCCCACATTGGCGGCTTTCGCGACGATGATGTCGACCTGCGGGTCAGTGCCGACGGGCTTTGGAACATCGTTGCCGTTGCCGACGGCGCGGGCAGCGCCAGCCGCTCGCGCATCGGCTCAGGCATAGCAACGAAAGTGGCCTTGGAACAGGCCGATAGCGGACTCACGGACCAGGGGCCAGCCGCGATTGCCCAACTGCTTGCGGCCGGTGAGACGCGCACATCGCGCGCCCTGCGTGTTCTGTTCTACCAAACCCTGGGCAAGGCCGCGCTCGAAGCCGTCAAGGCGATTGAGCAGACGGCGCTGGAACAGGGCAGCGACGCACGCGACTACGCCACGACACTGCTGCTCGCCGCGCACAGGCACACGCCCATCGGCGACCTAGTCGGCACCTACTGGGTCGGCGACGGCGCGATCGCCGCGCTCCCCCAAGGGGGCGGTGTGCGGCTGTTCGGAGAACCCGATTCTGGTGAGTTTTCTGGGCAGACACGCTTCCTCGACCGCGGCTCGGTGCGCGATGCCGACGAGATCATGGCGCGTATCGACTGCGCCATCATGCCGTCGCTTGAGGCGCTGCTGTTGATGAGCGACGGCGTCAGTGATCCGCGCTTCGCATCCGATCTCGAACTGCGGGCGCCTGAGCCCTGGTGGGCGCTTTGGGCGGAACTCCAGCCGCTGGCAAAGGATCAATCGGCCCCTGCGAAACTGCGCGACTGGCTGCATTTTTGGAGCAAAGGGCATCACGACGACCGCACCATCGCGTTGCTTTTCTAGGGGCTCCCATGGCACACAAGACCATTCAACTCAAGACGCTCGACGGCAAATCAGTCGCCTTCACCGATGAGATCATTGGCTCCGGCGCCATGAAGGACGTCTATTTTTCACCGGACCGCTCCTACGTGATCGGCTTTTTTCGCGAGCAACAGTCCGCGGCCGCACGCGAGCGGCTGCGCGTGATTTGCGAAGACTACCGCCAGGGCATCTTCTCGCAGCACGGCGGCGAGTATTGGCGCGAGGTGTTTTGCTGGCCGACCGGCATTGTCGAGCATGAAGGACGCGTTGGCGTGGTTGCCCCCGCCTACGCCAGTCAGTTCTTCTTTAAGCACGGCTCGACCAACAACGATGCCCTCGGCATCAAGGGCCGGGAGAAAGAGGGCAAATGGTTTGCATCGGCCAGTAATCAGAACCGCTTCCTAGACCCACGCGAGCGCGGGAACTGGCTCAACTACTTGCGCATCGCCATCCGCCTCGCCCGCGCCACAAGGCGCATGCACGCGGCGGGTCTGGCGCATTCCGACCTAAGCTATAAGAACGCGCTGGTCGACCCCACCAGCGGTGCCGCCTGTATCATCGACATCGACGGCCTCGTGGTGCCGGGCAAGTATCCGCCCGAGGTCGTAGGCACGCCGGATTTTATCGCGCCGGAGGTCGTCGCCACCGCGCATCTGCCCCGAGACAGCGCAGAGCGGCGCCTGCCCTGCATCACCACGGACCGCCATGCGCTGGCCGTGCTCGTTTATATGTACCTATTGTTCCGCCACCCCTTGCGTGGCGGCAAGGTCCATGATGCCGACCCGCACCGTGACGAGACGCTGGCCATGGGTGAACGCGCCCTGTTCATCGAAGACCCCAGCGATGACAGCAACCGCATCCGTCTCGCCGACGTGCGCCCAAGTGACCTGCCCTGGGCGGACACGAGTAAGCTCCCCTACAGCCTGGCCGGACCCTACATCGCACCGCTGTTCGAGCAGGCCTTTGGCGAGGGATTGCACAACCCCACGGCGCGGCCAACCGCCGAGGACTGGGAATTTGCGCTGGTGAGCACCGCCGACCTGCTCCAGCCTTGCGTCAATCCGAACTGCCAGCAGGGCTGGTTTGTATTCGATAACAGCCGCGCTCCGGTCTGCCCCTTCTGCGGCACACCCTACGCGGGCCTGTTGCCGGTACTGAACTTTTACTCGTCGCGCCATGGCAGCGCCTATCGGGCCGACGGGCGGCGCCTGATGGTCTACACCGAACAGTCGCTTTTCCAATGGCACACGCATACCCACATCACGCCTAACGAGCGCCTGACCGAGGCACAAAAGCGCCGCGTTGGCTACTTCGTGCTGCACCGAGGCGACTGGTGGCTGGTTAACGAGGCACTACCGCAGTGCCTAGACGTGACAGCGGGGAAACCGATCCCGATCGGTGAGCGGGTGCAGTTACGCGATGGACTGCAACTGCTGTTCTCGAAAGAGGCCGGAGGGCGCCTGGCGATGGTACAGATGGCCGGTCGATAAGCCGCTGCGCCGTTACACAAATCGACGCAAAAGCCTGGTGCGCCGAAAACGATAAACTGAGGAAAGTCAGATGATGTCGGAGAAAAACCAATGAGTATCAATCTATCCAAGGGGCAGAAGATCTCGCTGCAGAAGGTGTCTGAGCCCGGTTTGTCGCAGGTCGCGCTGGCGCTGGGTTGGGGACAACGCGAGAAAAAGGGGTTTTTTGGCGGCTCAAAGCAGGTCGACGTCGATCTCGATGCGTCCTGCCTGCTCTATGCTGGCGGCAACCTGCAAGACTGCGTTTGGTTTCAAAAGCTGCGTAGCGACAGCGGCGCCGTTGTGCATACCGGCGATGATCGTGCCGGCGGCGGCAGTGGCGACAACGAAACCATTAGCGTCAACCTGGACGGGCTACCGAAGGGTGTCGACACGCTGATCTTCACGGTGAACTCCTTCCTCAACGACAGCTTCAAGGGCATCCCGAATGCGCGCTGTCGGTTGCTGAATGGGAAGAACAATCAGGAACTGGCGCGCTTCGACCTGACGCTCGACGGCGGCGACCATACCGGTATGGTGATGGCCAAACTCTATCTCCAGTCGGGCGCCTGGCACATGCAAGCCATTGGCGACAAAGGCTACGGCCGCACCTTCCAGGAGATGGGCGACATGATCACCAACAATCTCTGAGTCATCCCCGGTATCATCCCCAGCTAAGCCAAGACCGGTCGCCTCGCGCAGCGCGATCGGCAACCAAACCAACAGGTCTTCAGCAGTTAAACGACGGAGAACGCGGCTTTGGATATGCAATCCGGACAGAACGCACCGGTATCGACCGGGGCACTGACCTTGACAGTCACCGTGGAGCCTCAAACCAACGCACCGAGCCTGGACCTGAACCTATTCATGCTCGACGCCGCCGGGCGAGTCATCGGCGATGAGGGCTTCGTCTTCTACGGCAACACTAGCGCGCCGAACGGCGCGATTGAGCTCAACGCGGCCGAACTCAGCGCGCGCTGTGAGCCCGCCCGACTGCCTACAAGCGTCCAGCGCGTCGTCATCGCGCTCAGCATCGACACGGACGTCGCAGGCATCCGGACCTTTTCGCAATTCTCCGGGCTGAGCCTCCAGATCGTCGGCGGCGAGACCGACCTGAGGTTTGCGATCAACACACCCGGCATGCAGGAAAGCGCGCTCATCCTCGGCGAGTTCTACCTGCGCAACGGCGTCTGGAAGTTGCGTGCGCTGGGTCAAGGCTTCGCGGGTGGGCTGGCACCGCTTGCGAGCCACTACGGCGTCGAGATCGCGGACAGGCCCCCGCCAACTCCGGCGCCGCCGAAGCCCGCGGCTGCCAAGCCCCCGCCAGCCCCGGCGGCGCCCACGCCTGGGCCAGCCTCAAACCCACCGTCTCGGATCAATCTGGAAAAGCGCAAGCCGATCTCGCTGGAGAAGCCAACACAAGGCTTCGAGGAGGTCAATATCAATCTAAACTGGACCAGTGGTCAGCAAAAGCGCGGCATCTTCGGCGGCACCAAGGGCGGCATCGACCTGGACCTTGGGTGCATGCTGGAACTGGCCAACGGTCAGAAGACAGTCGTACAGGCGTTGGGGGGCAACTTCGGCGATCTCGATCGTGCGCCCTTTGTCAAACTCCTGGGCGACGACCGCACCGGCGCGGCGACCGCTGGCGAAACCCTGCTGATCAACGGCCGCCATTGGAACCAGTTGCGCCGCGTGCTCATTTTTGCGTTCATTTATGAGGGCGCCGCGAATTGGGCCGCCGCGAACGCCGTGGTGACCGTGGTCGCGCCGGGCTCACCGCAGTTGGTGGTGTCGCTTGACGAACACTCCAAGAGCAAAGGCATGTGTGCCATCGCGATGCTGGAGAACGACGCCGGAGGTATTCGCGTCACCAAGCTCGTCGACTACTTCTCGGGCCACAAACAGGTCGATGAGGCCTTCGGCTTTGGTTTCGAATGGGTGCGGGGCAGTAAGTAGGGCGATGATCAGGGTCCTAGAAACGACGGATGCGGCACCCGACCGGCCGGTGCTGCATGCAAAATACGAGTTGGCCGGGCGAAGGCTGGCGACGGCCAGTTGAACGACAACGATTGACTTTCACCGAGTTGGAGAACTTTGATATGGCAGTTTCGCTACAAAAAGGTGGGCGCATTTCACTCGACAAGGCCGCGCCCGGGCTGAAGAACATTCACGTCGGGCTCGGCTGGGACGCGCGCGCAACCGACGGCGCTGACTTTGATCTTGACGCCTCGGCATTCATGCTCGATGAGGGCGGGCGCTCCAAGTCCGATGCCCACTTCATTTTCTACAACCAGCTTGAGTCGCCAGACAAGAGCGTACAGCACACCGGCGACAACCTCGACGGCTCTGGCGAAGGTGATGACGAGGTCATCAACGTGTTCCTTGACAAGGTCGCACCGGACATCAGCAAGATCGTATTCACGGTGACCATCCACGAGGCCGAGACGCGCGGACAGAACTTTGGTCAGGTCAGCAACGCCTTTATCCGCTTCGTCAACAAGGACAATGATCAGGAGGTGCTACGCTTCGATCTCGGGGAGGACTACTCTACCGAGACGGCGATGGTATTTGGCGAGATCTACCGCCACGGTACTGATTGGAAGTTTAATGCGATCGGTCAGGGTTACTCGGGCGGTCTCGCGGCCATGGCCAAACAGTACGGCGTTAACGTCTAGCAAGGCCTAGCCTTAGACCGACGAGTCGTCGTCTTCGGTATCGGTATCGAAATCGAAACGAGTGGCAAGCACCCCGATCCCGATTTCGATACCGACTCCAATTTCGATCCCAAGAACCCTCGCCGGTCCTAGGCTGGGTCGAAACTCGACCCCAATCACCGCGCATCGAATCAAGCGTTGCGCCCTCTACGCCAGCCAACCAGTGGCTTGGCATCATTCACCAGAGCAGGAAAATCAACCATGGCAGTGAGTCTGACCAAAGGCGGCAATGTCTCTCTAACCAAAGAGGCACCCGGCATGACGAGCGTGAAGTTCGGGCTGGGCTGGGATGCCCGCACCACCGACGGCAAGGACTTCGATCTAGACGCCAGCGCGCTGGTCGTTGGCGCCGATGGCAAGGTGATATCAAGCCAGCACTTCGTCTACTTCAACAACCTCAAGAGCCCGGAAGAGGCGGTCGTGCACAAGGGCGACAACCTGACCGGCGAAGGCGAAGGCGATGACGAGGTCATCGTCGTGGACCTGCCGAAACTACCCGCAAACGCCGAGAAGGTCGTGTTCGCGGTCACCATCTACGGCGCCGCGGACCGCGGTCAGAACTTTGGCCAAGTGAACAACGCCTTCATCCGCGCGGTCGACAGCGCCAGTGACAACGAGGTCATGCGCTTTGATCTCAGCGAGGACTATGCCACCGAAACCGCGGTCATCTTTGGTGAACTGTACCGCCGCGGCGAGGAGTGGAAGTTCAAAGCGATCGGTGCCGGCTACGCCGCCGGGCTCGAAGGGCTGACCAAGGACTACGGCGTCAACGGCTAAAGCCCCCCAATGATGATCTCAAACCAATCCACCGGGATGCGCACGAAGGTCATGCTGTTTCTGTCGCAAGGCTTCGGCAGCGCGGCCGTGCGCCGGTGGCGCCGGGCACCTTCGGCACGCTACCGGGGGTGGTGCTGGCACTGGCGTTTTTGCCAACGCCCCTTCCCGTCTACATCGGCATTACGCTGCTGCTGCTGCTGGCGGTCGGTATTCCGCTGTGCGGCGAGGCAGCGATTGCGCTCGATCGAAAGGACCCGCCTTCGGTGGTCTGGGATGAGATCGTCGGCATGCTGGTGACCATGACGGCCGTGCCGCTCAGCCTCACCAGCATCCTGGCCGGCTTTGCACTGTTCCGCCTGTTCGACTGAAACAGGGGAGAGGGCGGATAAGCGCAGCGCATCCGCCGTCAGGCTGTGTACTCACGCCTTGCATCGTGACAATGTTTCCACCTCAACGCTCAACCAACCCTGGGGACCTTCGCTCGGTGGGCATTACCCCTCGTCATCGCTAACCGTTGCGGCGCACCGGTCCCCATCACTCGCGACGCGGCGATTTGCGCTCCTCTCTTGCCATCGGTACGCATACTCGGGCACTGCCTTGCGCCTTTCCCCAAGAGCCCTTGCTCGTCGCTCGCCCGGTTGTTTGCCTGCTTCTAGCCAAGCTTACAATCGACACTCGATGCCGTTTGAGACCCCGGGGGGACGGTTGGTGCTCGTCTCTTGCGCACCAACCGCATGGCCTGCGTAAGCGCGCCTTGGCCAAATGATCCGCGCGCAACTCGCCGGCAGGGACGCCTACCAGCAGCTCTGATAGACTTGACGGCAACGCTATCAGGAAGAACCTTGCGATCCTACCTCCTACTTCATAACGGCTTTTTGGAAATCTCTAAACATGAAATTCGCCTATTCTGGACTAACCGATACAGAGGTCGCACAATCACGCTCCGAGCATGGCTCGAACGCGGTTGCGAGTCAGGAAACCGAGGGCTTTATGGACAAGCTAGTCGGTAACCTAAAAGATCCGATTATCATCATCCTGGTTTTCGCTCTGCTGATCACACTCACGCTCTGGCTGTTTGGCTACGCCGAGTGGTACGAGAGCGTCGGCATCGCCTTCGCGGTCGTGATTGCGACCTTCGTTGCGACCTGGTCGGAGTACAGCAACGAGCAATCGTTTCAGCGCCTGTTAGAAGAGGCATCAATGATCCTGGTCAAGGTGTTCCGCAACGGCCACCTGACCGAGATCCGAATCAACGACCTCGTCGTCGGCGATCACATTCTTCTACAACCGGGCGATACGATCCCGACCGACGGCCTACTGATCGCCGGCCATGCCGAGATCGACGAAGCTGCACTGACCGGTGAATCCGAGCCGGTTAAGAAGGCAGCCTTGCGCGAAGAGGCAAATCCTGCCGAAGCCGACGAAGAGAATCGTCTGTTTCGCGCTGGACTCCTCGTCGACGGCGAGTGCGTGATGCGCGTGACCGCCGTCGGGAACCAAACACGCTATGGGCAGACGATGCAGGAACTGGTCTCGGCCGAAGACCGCCTCTCGCCCTTGCAGCACAAGCTCACGACGCTCGGCGGGCACATCGCGACGTTCGGCTACATCGGCGCGACTTTCATCTTCCTCGCCTTCATGTTCAACAACATCTTCCTGCAGGGCGGGGGATTTGATGCCTATTGGGCGCAGGACGGTGGAATCATCGTCAACGATTTCGTGACGGCCGCGATCCTCGCGATCATTGTCATCGTCGTCGCTGTGCCCGAGGGTCTGCCGATGATGATTGCGATGGTGCTGGCGATCAACATGAAGAAGCTGCTCAGCGTCAAGGTGCTGGTCCGCAAACTGCTCGGTATCGAAACGGCGGGCAGCCTAAACATCCTCTACTCCGACAAGACCGGCACGCTGACCCAAGGCCGGCTGTCGGTCGCCACCTTTCTCGACGGCACCGGCATCGGCTACGAGCACCTGGAAGACATCCCCCAAGCGCTGCGTGACGATGCCGGGTTCGCCTTGCGCAACAACACGAGCGCCGTTATCGACGCAAGCGATCCGAACGACATCAAGATGATTGGCGCAGACCGCACTGAGCAGGCCCTGTTACGCTTCGTCACCCCATATCTAGCCCAAGATGACACAACCGATATCGTCAACCTGGTTCCCTTCAGCAGTACGCGCAAGTTCTCGGCGACCCAGATCACCGGCAAGCGATCCCTAACCCTGGTGAAAGGGGCGCCGGAGGTCATCCTGAAAAACTGCCGTCACTACCTCAACGGCGATAGTAAGCCGCACGAGCTGATGGACACGAACACCCTCCAGCAGGCCATGAGCGAGCTGTCGGCGCGTGCCATGCGGCTGCTCGCGGTGGCCGTGACCGATGCCGCAATCGACGACAGCAAAGCGCTGCCGGCCGACCTGACGCTGGTCGGCATATTTGGCATGCGCGACGAGCTGCGGGAGACGGCCTACGTCTCAGTCAAGACCGCCAAAGACGCCGGCATCCATGTCGTGATGATCACCGGCGATGCGAAGGAAACGGCACAGGCGATCGCCAAGGACGTCGGTCTACTCGAAGACGATCCCGAGGCCGTCATCATGACCTCGACCGAGCTCGGCAGGCTCTCCGACGATGAGCTGAAAACGATCCTCCCGCACCTCTATGTCGTTGCCCGCGCCTTCCCCACCGACAAGAGCCGGCTCGTCAAGCTCGCCAAGGAGCTGGGGCTGGTCGTCGGCATGACCGGCGATGGGGTCAACGACGCCCCGGCCGTCAAGAATGCCGATGTTGGCTTCGCGATGGGCAGTGGCACCGAGATGACCAAGGAATCGAGCGACATTGTCATCCTCGACGATAACTTCTCGTCGCTGACCAAGGCAGTTCTCTACGGCCGCACCCTCTTCAAGTCGATCCGTAAATTCCTGATCTTCCAGCTGACCGTCAATGTCTCGGCGATCCTGGTCGTCTTCTTGGGTCAGTTCTTCGGCTTCGACCTACCGCTGACGATGACCCAGCTCCTGTGGCTCAACATCATCATGGATACGTTGGCAGGTCTGGCCTTCGCTGGCGAGGCCGCCCTGCAACGCTACATGCAGGAGAAACCGCTACGCCGCGATGAGCCGCTGATCAATAACGATATGTGGTCGTCGATCTTGATCAACGGCGGCGTGATCGCGGCGCTCAGCATCCTGTTCCTCACCAGTCCAATCACGCAAGGCTGGTTCGACGGCGGCCATGCCACCGGCTCAGTCGAGGCAGAAGCAAAGTTCCTGACAGCCTTCTTCGCCTTCTTCGTCTTCGTGCAGGTCTTCAATACCTTCAACGCCCGCACACAAGGGCTGAACCTATTCGAGCACCTGCTCGATAACCGGCTGTTCTCGATCATCATCCCATCGATCATGGCCATCCAGGTGATCTTCATCACTTTCGGCGGCGAAGTCTTACGCACGGTCGGCCTGACGCTTCAAGAGTGGGTGCTTGTCCTCGCGATGGCGGTTCTGATCATCCCCATCGATCTTGGGCGCAAGGTGGCTCGCAACCGCCTGTTTGGCAACCCGGTCCATCAGGCAACCTGATTAGGAAAATAGGGACAGACCCTGAGTTATCCCACAATAACGGCCTTGGACGGTGAGCCGGGCCCGGCGTCGAGCGAGGTCGGCGGCGAGCCGGCTGGGAAGCCGGCACTTTCAGTGGACGGAACGACGGCAGCCATCGCGAGCGTCTGATCCCTGGCGGAGTACGACCCAAGATGCTGTTTAGAAGAACAATGTTCTGGGGATACGTCAGGGTCGGGAACTAAGCCGGGGCCTTGCCGCCGTCTAGGCAGATGCTTGCTTTATCTGTTTGCCGCCTGGTTTCCCGGCGGTGCCGCAGTATCTCTGCCATGCGACGGTTCGGCACCCGACTCGTCACTCGAACGGACTTGGAGTGTTACAAATCGGTTAGCGTTTAGCGTTAAGGTATGCATAGGAGTGACTGTACGATAGCAGAGGTCGCGACGGCCACTCCGGCAGTTTCGAGAGTATCCAGCAACAGGAGACAGCATGAGCAAGCTTGATCAACTAAAGACCATGACCACCGTCGTCGCCGACACCGGCGACTTCGAGGCCATCGCTGAGTACAAACCACAAGACGCCACCACCAACCCCTCGTTATTGTACAAGGCGGCGCAAATGCCGCAGTACCGTCACTTGGTGGAAGAAGCAGTCGCCTTCGGCAAGGATCTCGGCGACAGTGCCGACGAGCGTGCCCGCTGGATCATGGACAAGCTCGCGGTCAATTTCGGCGCCGAAATCCTAAACATCGTGCCCGGGCGCGTCTCAACCGAGGTCGACGCTCGGCTGTCGTTCGACACCGAGGGCACCATCGCCCGCGCGGAACGGCTCATTACGCTCTATGAAGACATAGGCGTAGACCCGCGCGAACGGGTGCTGTTCAAGATCGCCTCGACCTGGGAAGGGATCCGAGCCGCGGAAGACTTGGAACAGCGCGGCATCCACTGTAATTTGACACTCTTGTTCTCCTTTGCGCAGGCGGTTGCGGCCGCGGAGGGCGGCGCTACGCTGATCTCGCCCTTTGTCGGGCGTATTCTCGATTGGTACAAAGATGCCGAAAACGTGCCCGGCTATCCCGCGGACGCAGACCCCGGCGTGGCCTCGGTGACTAACATCTTCAATTACTTCAAGCGCCACGGCTACAGCACCATCGTGATGGGTGCGAGCTTCCGCAATCTGGACGAGATCTTGGAGCTAGCGGGCTGCGATTACCTAACGATTGCACCCAAGCTGCTTGCGGAGCTGGCCGAATCCGACGGCGACCTGCCACGCAAACTGGACGCGAACGCGGCCCGCGACATGGACATTCCGAGGCAGAGCTTCGACGAGAAGCGCTTCCGCTGGACCCTGAACGAGGACGCCATGGCCAGCGACAAGCTGGCCGAGGGCATCCGGCTGTTCGCCGCCGATACGCGTAAACTCGAACAGTTTACCCACGAGATTTGCAGGGACTGCTGACGCCCAAGCGCCCCTCTTGAGTTCACCTCCCCCATGCCGATCCGCGCCAGTTCGACTTCCACCAGCCCGCATGCTAACGGCTCGCCCGGCATTGGTCGACGAACCCTCAGCCGAATATCCTCAAGCCCAATTCTTGATCCTGCCCCCAAGCTAATGCTGATCCCACACAAAGAGCAGCGCGATGCGGTTGCTCTAGAGCCCAGGGTAGAACCGCTTCTGGACACCTGGCAATGCTACATCGCCAAGCCGGCAATCAGGATTCAACCCGCCTCAACCCCCGCCGCAAGCCTCTCCTTAACCGAGGAACAAGCAGGCACCACGAGACCGACACAATGAGGCGATCGATCAGCTTCCTGATTCCATTGGTCATCGCGCTGCTGACCGTCGCGCTTTGGGCAATGATGAACCGCCCGAGCGTCGAGCCGCCATGGCCCACGCGCATCCAAGGCTATGCCTTCACACCAATGCGTGCCGACGACAATCCGACACGCCAAATCTACCCGTCCATTGCGGAGATTGAGGAAGACCTCGCACTGCTTGAGGGTGAGGCGCACGCCATCCGCACCTACAATCTAGAAGGCCCGATGATCCAGATTCCGCGTCTAGCCAAGGCGCACGGACTCAACGTCACCCTCGGCGCCTGGATCGGCAGCGTCCCGAATGACAACGAACAGGAGTTGGCGCGTCTGGAGGGCATTCTGCGGCAGTGGAACGACAACATCGTGCGCGTCATGGTGGGCAACGAGGCCCTTCTGCGCCGCGACGTCAAGCCGCAAGAATTGATTGACTATCTCGACCGCATTCGCAGCCTCACCGAAATCCCCGTCAGCACCGCCGAACCCTGGCACGTCTGGCTCAAACACCCGGAACTCGCCGAGCACGTCGACTTTATCGCCATCCACCTGCTGCCCTACTGGGAGCGCGTGTCCATCGACAAGGCCGTGGACTTCTCCTTCGACCGGCTCCACCAGGTGCGGCAGGCATTTCCCAACAAGCAGATCATCGTCGGCGAGGTGGGCTGGCCAAGCAATGGCCGGCGCAACGGCGGCGCCGAGGCATCTCAAGCCAATCAAACCACCTTCCTGCGCCGATTCCTGGCCCGCGCCGAGAAGGAGGGGCTCGTCTACTACGTACTGGAGGCCTTTGACCAGCGCTGGAAGGTCCAGATCGAAGGAGCCATCGGCACCTACTGGGGCGTCTATAATGCGGACCGCGAGCCCAAGTTCGCGCTCACCCAGCCCGTGGTGCGTATCCCAGACTGGCAAGAACTTGCCGCGCTGTCGGTGGGGATGGCGGTGTTGTTGCTGGTGCTGCTCTACCGCGACAGCGCCACACTTTCCTCATCCGGTAAGGGTTTCCTGGCGTTGATGACCTATGCGGTATCGACCGCCGCTGTCTGGCTGGTCTATGACTACACGCGCCAATACATGACCCCGGCCACGGCCATCGTCGGCGTACTGTTGCTGATCGGCGGCTTCGGCGTGCTGGTGCTGTTGTCGGCTGAGGCCCATGAGTGGGCCGAATCCCTGTGGCTGAAGCGTTGGCGGCGAGCCTTTCCCCGTCATCAGGTGCCGGACCAATGGCTGCCGAAGGTCTCGGTGCATGTACCTGCCTACAACGAGCCCCCGGAACTGCTTGCCGAGACCCTGGACGCACTGGCCGCACTGGACTATCCAAATTTCGAGGTCTTGGTCATCGACAACAACACCAAAGACCCGGCGATCTGGCAGCCAATCCAGCGCCACTGCGAACATTTGAACACCCGCCACCCCAGCCGCTTTCGCTTCTTTCACGTCAGTCCGCTAGCTGGCTTCAAGGCCGGCGCCCTAAACTTCGCATTGCGGGAGACCGACCGGCATGCCGGCATCGTCGCCGTTATCGATGCGGACTATCTGGTCAGTCCCGGCTGGTTGCGTGACCTGGTGCCGGCCTTCTTCGATGACGCAATCGCCATCGTGCAGGCACCGCAGGATTATCGCGATGGCGATCAGAACGCGTTCAAGGCGATGTGCCTAGCCGAATTCCGCGGTTTTTTTCATCTTGGCATGGTCACCCGCAACGAGCGCAACGCCATCATCCAACACGGCACGATGACCATGATCCGCCGCACCTGCCTAGACGCAGTCGGCGGCTGGGCCGAATGGTGCATCACTGAAGACGCCGATCTGGGCCTGCGCTTGTTCGAACGAGGCCAGAAGGCACTCTACATCCCTGCCACCTACGGCCGCGGCCTCATGCCGGACAGCTTCGCCGACTTTAAGAAGCAGCGCTATCGCTGGGCCTACGGCGCGGTGCGTATCCTGCGTATGCATCGCCGAGAACTGCTCGGCCTGCGCAATACCGAGCTCACATCCGGTCAGCGTTGGCACTTTCTGGCCGGCTGGCTGCCCTGGCTGGCGGACGGCTTCAACCTGCTGTTCAACTTTGCCGCGCTGGCCTGGAGCGTGGCCATGGTCGCTTCCCCGTTGCACATCACGCCGCCCTACATGAGCATCGCCTTGGTGCCCCTGGCGTTGTTCGGCTTCAAGATGATCAAGGGCCTGGCCCTGTATCGGCGCCGCGTCGCCGCCACCTGGCGCCAGAGCCTGGCCGCCGGGCTGGCCGGCCTGGCCCTATCGCACACCATCGCGCGGGCGATGTTCGCTGGCGTCTTCTCCGACGGCCTGGGCTTTTTCCGCACCCCTAAGCTGGCCAAGGCGCCGACCATCATCCGCGTGCTCGCCGACGCCCGCGAAGAGGTTCTGCTGATGCTTGCGTTCTGGCTTGGTGCCTTCGCCGTTATGCAGCGCGAAGATAGCGACATGCTGGACGTCCAAGTCTGGGCCGCCGTGCTATTGGTACAATCCGTGCCTTATTTCGCGTCGCTGCTGGTATCACTAATCAGCGCCATGCCGCAACTACCCGCGCGCTTGATTGGGCCCATGCAGCAGATGCGCAACGACAGCTCGGCGCATGGCGACAACACCAATGGCGTCGCGCCCCTGGCGGAGCCCTCCTTGTCGGCAACAGCCGAGCCGCCAGCGCCAAATCGGCTAGGCTGATAGCCGAGCCAATAGCTGGACTGATTTTCGCCGCCGCATTCGCGACCCCGTCGATTTCGGTCCGCCTCCAACCCAAGAGACGCGCGATGATCACCAGCAAGAGAGCCGCAATGCCGCTAAGCCGCTTGCTGTTACCCCTGCTTGCGGCGCTGATGATCAGCGCCTGCGGCGACGAACCGCGGCAACTCCCTCCGCTTGCCGATGATGCCCTGATACTGGCCTTCGGCGACAGCCTCACGCACGGCACCGGCGCCAAGAACAGCGAGGCGTACCCAAGCCTGCTCGCGGCCGCTACAGGCCTGCGCGTGGTCGAAGAAGGTATCCCCGGGGAGGAGAGCGACGCTGGTCTGGAACGACTGCCCGATGTGCTCGACGCGACAAGGCCGGATCTGGTGATCCTGGGCCACGGCGGCAATGACCTGCTGCGCAAACGCGACCCGGCCCAGACCAAGGTCAACCTGCGCCGCATGGCAGAGCTTGCACAGTCCAGAGGCGCATCGGTGGTCTTGCTCGGCGTGCCAAAACCCGGGCTGTTCCTCGGCACTCATCCGCTGTATCGGGAATTGGCCGACGAACTCAAGGTACCGGTGGAGGACCGCGCCTTAGCCGAAATCCTCGGCGACCCAGCCCTGAAATCCGACGCCATCCATCCCAACGCAGAGGGCTACGCCGAACTTGCCGCCGCACTGCACGCACTGCTGCGTCAAAGCGGCGCCCTAGATTGACACAGCCTTCAGGTCTCAATGCGGCCATCCGAGTCTACTCGCGTCGCGATGAAGGCCTCAGAGCTGCTCCAGAATGCGCCTTCGAATGGACTGGTATTCTTCAACGCTGATCAAGCCCTGACCGCGCAACGCCTCCACCTCCTTCAGACGCTCGGCGGTTTCGCCCTTTGATCGCGCGACCGGTCGCGGCGCCCCGGTTGGCTGTGCGACCGCCGTTCGGGGCCTGGTGACCGCCGGCGCGTCAGGGCGGCACTCTAGGTCGACGGTCAAGCTGCGCTTGAGCAGGTCATTGTCTACCTCCATGGTCTTGGGCCTGCACCCTTGTCGTTCCAATGTCAGGGTTCCTTGCCGATGCCAATCGAGCCCCTCGCGCTGATGCGGAAACACCCGATCCGCGTAGACCCGCATGGGCGTGGTCCCGATCACCTCGCCATTTGCCAGCACGGTGGCGCCGCTCGGTTCCGAGCGGATGTTGACGGGGATGGACAAACAGCCCTGCAGCGTCAGAGCCAGCGCGGGCGCGCCCAGGGCGGCGATCTTCAAACGGACAATCATCACGTCATCTCTGCTCCCAAAGCGGGCTAGTTCTCGGATAACACTATATCAGGCGGCGGCAATTCAAGCTCCCACTGCAATTTCAGCTTTACGGGGTCCCTAATGAGGTCCTTGTTGGCGTCGTAGATGACCTTCCAATATTTGCCATTTCCGTAGACCTGCCGAGCAATGCTGTACAGCGTATCCCCTGCTTTGACCCTATAGTAACGCTTGTCCGTAGGCTCCGAGACGCCCTGTAGCGGCAGGCTAGGGTCGGCCGTCGCCTGATCAGCGGGTGTCCTCGGGGGCGTCGACGATGACTGCGCTGTTGTCGATGCTGCCCCCGCGGCAAGTTTGGAACCTGTACCGGCGTCCCGGCTGGAATCGCGCGAAACGGTTAGAGGCTTTTCAGATGGATCAGCCGAAGAGCTGGAAGGCTCCGGTGTTGACGCCGGGGGCTTTGGCAGCGCGGTAACAGACTCGGCTCCCGGCCCCGACGAGTCGCTCGCTGCGCCGCCAGGTAGCGTTTGCGAACCTTGATCCGATGTCGCCTGGGCGCCTGACGCACTCGCGGCCGGGGTGGCACCAGGATCAGTTGCGGTAGCCCCAGCCCCCTCCCCCTGGTGAAGGCGCACACCCAGTAAACCCTTCACCATGACGGCGACCAGAAGAAGCGTCACTAGCGCGATACCCAAAACCGCTAGCGCTTTCAAGCAAGCTCGAATGATAAACATCGTTGTCTCTTGCGTAACTCAGCGATTCGCTGCCGCCTGTGTATGCACTCGAGTTCGTCCTGGGCCGGGTGGATCGACGCCTAAGATAGGGTGCAAAAACAACCTGGACAGCTAGGGTGAAAGAAGTGCAGCGTTACCGCCTCTTCGAGCAACCGCCCGTTCACCTTGTTTTTGCGCCCTGACTCACCAAGACAGTTCATCGACCTATAGGTCGACTCTCAGAGCCTCGGCGGGCTTGGTGAGCAACGCCGACGTTGAGTTTCCGCCAGCTTCGATGGGGGACAATGAGCTTGGATGGCGGAGAGGGAGGGATTCGAACCCTCGATAGGCTGTTAACCTATACACACTTTCCAGGCGTGCTCCTTAAGCCACTCGGACACCTCTCCGGTTCTGGCTGCCTGTGGGCGACCCGTGGGATGCGTCTCATGACACTTGGGACTCGACCCGCTGCATGCGAGCCGGTAAGAATAAGCGAACCTCGCCTCTGATGCAATCCAAAACCGATGTCGACTGTCACAGCAACTCAAGGTCTCTTCCCTGCCAACGCCGATAGCGATACCGATGTCGATAGCGATACCGATCCGGACGCAAGCGCATGCGCTGATACCTGCCGATTCGGCCTGGCCGCCGAGGCTGATCCGCACCGCCTGTACGAACGCGCGGTACAGTGCGCCGAGGCGGAGGTGGATTTTTTACAGCGGCGCTTTCGGTTGCTGCGCGGGCGCCCGGCGCGACTGTTGCGCGAGGATTTCTGCGGCACCGCGGCGGTTTGCGGCGAGTGGGTCGGTCGGCATCGACAAAACCGGGCGGTCGGAATCGATCTCGACCCGGTTGTGCTCGATTGGGGCCGGCGCAATACGCTCGGTCGACTTTCGGGCTCGGCGGCGAAGCGTGTCGAGTTGCGCGTTGGCGACGTGCTGCACGCGACAACCGACGCCGATCGGCCCGACATCGTCGCGGCGATGAATTTCAGCTATTGGTTGTTCCAGGACCGCGCGACCCTGCACCGGTATTTCTCGCGGGTGCGCGAGGCACTCGCCGACGACGGCGTCTTCTTTCTCGACGCCTTTGGCGGTTACGACGCCTTTCGCGAGATTGTTGAGGAACGCCAGATCGCCGATGATGAGGGCAGTTTCAGTTATGCCTGGGAACAAGAAAGCTACAACCCCATCAGCGGCAGGATGACCTGCCATATCCATTTCTCCTTTGCGGACGGCTCGCGGCTGAATCGGGCCTTCAGCTATGACTGGAGATTGTGGACGCTGCCGGAGATACGCGAGTTGCTGGCCGAGGCGGGTTTCGACCGCGTGATCTGCTACTGGCAGGGCTGGGAGGCCGACGGCGAGGCGGACGGCGTCTTTGAGCCGACCGAGCGGGCGGACGCCGACGCCGGCTGGATCTGCTACATCAGCGCGGAACGCTAGTCACAGCGCCGCGGCCTGTCGCGCGGCGATGTCGATCTTGGCGGCGCGTTAGTCACAGCGCCGCGGCCTGTCGCGCGACGACATAGATCTTGGCGGCGCGTTCCAGCAGTTCGGTGCGGCCCGCGGCCTGTGCCAGGTCTTCGCCCCAGGCATAGCTGCCATGACCGGCGACCAGACACAGCGGGAAGCCGGCCAGGGCCTCGGCGATCTCGGTGGCGGCCTTGTCGGGTTTCTCGTGGGTGTCGACCGACAACACCGGCACATTGCCAAGCGCCTGCAGCGACTCGGCATCCAGCGGCTGGAAGTCGCGCCCGACAAAGCTGACCGCCACCGAGTAAACCCCGTGACCATGCAAAACGGCACCCGCGCCGGGCTGCTCGCGATAGATGCAGCGGTGAATCTGGGCGTCGACAGGCATCTCCTCGGGCGTTTCGTCATCGTCGATACGGTATGCGATCAGGTCCTCGCGCCCCAGTGCTCCGCCCTTGCCAGATGCTGAACCGGATACTGAATCAGACCCCGATCCAGACCCTGAGCCAGCACCAGCGCCAAGCGCGCCGGGCGTAATCCAGAAGCTGGAGCCGACGCGCACAGACGCGCTCAAGCTGTGAACGGATTGAGCGCCGCTGCCGAGCGTCCAGCGCGCATCGTCCATCAATGCATCGCGCGTGTCTTCGGCTGAGAAGCAACCCTTTGCCAGCTTCTTGTGGATGAAATCGGCGACTGCCGCTGGGTCGTCAATGGGCAGTTCCGGCGGGTGGCCGTCGCCGGGCAGTCGCGTATCGGTCACAACGGCGATGATGTCGCTGTCTTGCCGATACCACGGCGCCTCGCCATTGGTCGCGCGATGAACCTCGATCTTCGGGTATCGTGAGCGATGAAATCCCTCGACTAGCAACAGGTCCAGTTGGTCGGCATCGAAACGCGCGGCGAACTCGGCCAGGTCCGCATCCGCCAGGTCCGCGCCTGCCGCTGGCCGGTGGTCGATCAGCGCCCAACCGGTCGCGGACGCGAGCATGACCTGAGCAGCGCCGGCCTCAGCGACCTCGTAACTGTCCTTGCCGGGGGTGTCGAGTTGAAACGCGTGGTGCGTGTGTTTGAGATAGCCGACGCGCAGGCCGCGCTCGCGCAGCAGCGGCACCAGCTTGCGCAGCAGCGTGGTCTTACCCGTGCCGCTAGGGGCAACGACACCGACCATCGGGATCGATTTGCCTGAGATATTGCCGAGGGACATTGATTCTACTCCATAAAAAGACTGAGCGCATTTGCGTCCCATGCACTTGGGGCGCTATCGCCAGGGTCCAAACTTGGACATTTGTGGGCCAAGCGCGCAAAATCGCGCTCCGATGCCAAGATTGTGCGCACCGGGCACCACGACCGGCGACACGCGACCTCCACTAACCGCTGATTCGAATTCCATCCGATACCTATGGCGCAGTATATCTACACCATGAACCGCGTCGGCAAGATCGTGCCGCCGAAGCGTGTCATCCTGCGCGACATCTCGTTGTCGTTCTTCCCCGGCGCCAAGATCGGCGTGCTGGGCCTGAACGGCTCGGGCAAGTCGACGCTACTTAAGATCATGGCCGGCCTCGACAACGAGATCGAAGGCGAGGCCAGACCCCAGACCGACATTAAGGTCGGCTATTTGTCTCAAGAGCCAAAGCTCGATACCGACAAGGACGTGCGCGGCAACGTCGAGGAGGCGGTCGCGCCCATCAAGCAGGCGTTAGAACGGCTGGACCAGGTCTACGCCGCCTACGCCGAAGCCGATGCCGACTTCGACGCGCTGGCGAAAGAGCAGGCGGAGCTTGAAGACCTGGTTGAGGCCACCGACGGCCACAACCTGGAACGCACGCTGGAAGTTGCCGCGGACGCGCTGCGCCTACCGGCCTGGGAGGCGGACGTGAACCTCCTGTCCGGCGGCGAACGACGCCGCGTCGCGCTATGCCGGCTGCTGCTGTCTAAGCCCGACATGCTGCTGCTCGACGAACCAACCAATCATCTCGACGCGGAATCCGTCGCCTGGCTGGAACGCTTCCTGCACGACTACTCTGGTACCGTGGTGGCGGTAACCCATGATCGCTACTTCCTCGACAATGTCGCGGGTTGGATTCTGGAATTGGACCGCGGCCACGGCATCCCTTGGCAGGGCAACTACTCCAGTTGGCTGGAGCAGAAGGAGGACCGCCTGGAGCGCGAGGACAAGCAGGAACAGGCACGCATCAAGGCGATGAAGCACGAGTTGGAATGGGTGCGCTCCAATCCCAAAGGCCGGCATGCGAAGAGCAAGGCGCGGCTGGCGCGGTTTGAGGAGCTGAGTTCGCAGGAATTCCAGTCCCGCAACGAGACCAACGAGATCTACATCCCACCCGGCCCGCGCCTGGGTGATCTGGTGATTGAGGCGGAAGGACTGAAAAAGGCCTACGGCGACAACCTGCTCTACGAGGGGCTCTCGTTTAATCTGCCTAAGGGAGGCATCGTCGGCGTGATTGGCCCCAACGGGGCCGGCAAGACCACGCTGTTCCGGATCATGACCGGACAAGAGCAGCCGGACAGCGGCGAACTGCGCGTCGGCGAGACCGTAGACATCGCCTACGTGGATCAAAGCCGCGACGCCCTGGACGACCATAAAACAGTCTGGGAGGAAATCTCCGACGGACTCGACAACATCATCGTCGGTCGCTTTGAGATGCCCTCGCGAGCCTATGCCAGCCGCTTCAATTTCCGTGGCGCGGATCAGCAAAAGCGCATTGGCAACCTGTCCGGCGGTGAGCGCAACCGCGTGCATCTGGCCAAGTTGCTGAAAAGCGGCGGTAACCTGCTACTGCTCGACGAGCCAACTAACGACCTCGATGTCGAAACCTTGCGGGCGCTGGAAGAGGCCATCCTCGCCTTCCCCGGCTGTGCCGTCGTCATCAGCCATGATCGCTGGTTCTTGGACCGGGTAGCGACGCACATCCTGGCCTTCGAGGGCGACTCGCAGGTGACCTGGTTCGAGGGCAACTATGCCGACTACGAGGAAGACCGTCACCGCCGGCTGGGCGCCGAAGCCGACCAGCCACATCGTATCCGCTACCGTCCATTAAGCGCCTGAACGGCTTCGACGCACTCGGACTGGGCATCCTGCTCGCGGCACTGGCGGCGGCCGCGCTGGTACTGGCGCTGGCCGTCTCGCTTGCAGCCCGGCTACGAGCGCTGAACCGGCTCTTGGCAAGCCGCGATCATCGACTCAGTGATCAACAACTGCTACTGGACGCCATGCTCGAAGCCAGCTCCGACGGCATCATACTAGCGAGCGCCAACGGCATCGAACTGATGAACCCGGCCGCGGAGGTGATCTTCGGTCGATTGAGTGAAGATATGCTCGGCGCGAGTCTCGACGCACTCATGCCCGACTTGATGGATGCCGACGGCGCCCGCCCCGCGTCCAACCAAGCGGGTGAAGCCCGTCCGCAAGTGCGCGATATCGGCATCCCACATGCAAATGGCCAGCGCTTTCCGGCTCGGGTCGGGCTGCGGCATCTGCAGCTAGACGACGGCATGCGCTGGTTACTGATGATTCAGGACCTGACCGAGTCGGCGCGGCAGGCAAAGCAGCTAGCGTTCCTCGATCAGCGCGATGTCATCACCGGGTTGCTGAACCGCAAGGAGTTCGAACGTCGGATGGAACGGATGCTGATCGACGCCTCCGGCACCGGGACGCCCTATGTGCTCTGCTGTGTTGACATCGATCACTTCAAATTGGTCAACGATACCGCTGGGCACGCGGCTGGCGACGCGCTGATCAAGCAACTCGCCACGCTGATCGAGGTCAAGTTCGCCGAAGCGGCCTTGCTTGCGCGCTTGGGGGGTGACGAATTCGGCGCCTTGTTTGCCGACCGCACCGAAAAACAGGCACTGGACCAGTGCGAGGTGCTACTTCAGACCGCCCGGCATTTCTTGTTCACTTGGCGCGATCGCTCCTTCGATGTCGCGGTCAGCATCGGCGTTACCGCCTTCCTGCCCGAGAACGACAGCGCCGCGGCAGAGCTTGCCAAGGCCGACGTCGCCTGTCAGGTGGCCAAGCGCGAAGGCCGTGATCGCGTCCATATCTATCAAGACGCCGACGCCTCCTCCGAGCGCCATCATGGTGAGATGCGTCTGGTCTCCACCATCTCGGAGGCACTGAGCAGCGGCCGTTTACGGCTGTTTGCGCAGCCCATCGTTCCTTTGGCTGTCGGCATCAGCGACCGTACGCATTATGAGGTCTTGGTGCGCATGAGCGACGGGCAGGGAGCGCTCGTGGTGCCGGATCAGTTCATTCCAGCCGCCGAGCGCTACATCCTGATGCCGGCGGTGGACCGCTGGATCATCCAACAACTATTCAGCACCCGCGGCGAGCAACTACGCGCCTGGCATGACCAACACCCGGATCAGTTCCTGTTCGCGGTCAATCTGTCGGGCACCTCGGTGAATGAGGACAGCTTTCTGCTATTCATCAAGCGCCAATTCGCGCTCTATCGCATACCGCCAGCGGGCATCTGCTTCGAGATCACCGAGACCGCGGCGATCCGCAATCTGAGCCGTGCCCGCCGCTGCATGAACGAACTCTCAACCATGGGCTGCACCTTTGCGCTCGATGACTTCGGCAGCGGCCTGTCGTCTTTCAACTATCTGCGCGACCTACCGGTCAGCTACGTCAAGATCGACGGCAGCTTTGTGCACGACATGAACAGCAACCCAGTCAACTATGCACTGGTGGCCTCCATCAATCAGGTGGCCCACGTCTTGGGCATGAAGACCATCGCGGAATGGGCCGAAGACGACTCCACCATAAACGAACTACGGGCACTGAACGTAGACTTCGTGCAAGGTTATGCCATCGGCACGCCGTTGCCGATGGCCGACCAAGCCTTCGAGGATACCGGAGCATTGCGCCATGACTGACCTCAAGCGAGAGCCAGCGCCAAAGTCAGCAGCAGCGCCCAAACCAGATGCAGCGCCAGCCTTTACCCAGGAGCTAGACCGCGTCCTCGCTCGGGCCGCCAGGCTGCTCGATCGCGTCGAGCATTGGCTGCCGGCCCAGACCGATCCGGACTGGACCGCCCATGCCTGGCGCTGGCGCAAGATCGGCCCGCGCGGTAAGCTGGAAGCGGTGCACCGACCGCACCGCCTAGCCCTGTCAGACCTCTGCTGCATCGACTCGCAGCGCGACGAAATCGACCGCAACACACGTCAATTTCTAGCCGGCGCCGGGGCCAACAACGTGTTGCTCTGGGGCTCCCGCGGCACTGGAAAATCATCGCTGATCAAGGCCCTGCTCAACACCTATCATGACCGGGGGCTGCGCCTGATCGAGATCGAAAAGACAGAATTGGTCGATCTACCGGACATCTTGGAGCTGATCCACAACCGCCCGGAACGCTTCATTCTGTATTGCGACGACCTGTCCTTCGACGCTGGCGAGTCCGGCTATCAGGCGCTCAAGGCCGTGCTCGACGGCTCCATCAGCGCCGCCCCGGACAATCTGCTGATCTATGCCACGTCCAACCGGCGCCACCTGTTGCCCGAGTTCCAGCAGGAAAACCGCGACACCCGCATCGTCGACGGCGAGATCCACCACGGCGAGAGCGTCGAGGAGAAGATCTCCCTATCGGACCGATTTGGGCTCTGGTTGTCGTTCCACCCCTTCAGCCAAGCGCAGTACCTCTCCGTCTGCCGCCATTGGCTGGCGCGCTTACAGGTGGACCGGGCGGACGCGAACGCCGACGAGACCGAGCGCGCGGCGCTGCAATGGGCGCTGCGTCGGGGCTCCCGCAGCGGACGCACCGCCTGGCAGTTCGCCCGCGACTGGGCCGGGCGGCAGGCGCTCCAATGAACGATCGCTCCAACCGAGCGCTGCGATGCGTCAGTCCAATGGCAACGCGGCGCCCTGTTGCTCGAACCGCGCGATAGGGAAGTGGTCAAAGACGACCGAAGATCAAAGACTGAAGACCGAGAGCCGCCGCCAAGGGGGACTGCGCGTTTTTGGCGCTCGGCCCTTCTGCAAACTAAGCCGATAATGCCCGCGATTTCCACGCAGCCATACACAGATTCAGGAACTCAAGCCATGATCCCACGCATTCGCTACCGCGTCGTCGGACAATACGACTACATGCTCGATATTGAGGTCAAAACCGACGGCAACTTCAGCATCGACTGCGGCGATTACACCAGCCGCAAGCCTGCACGGGGCAACATTGGCCAAGGGCACCAAGCACGATTGGCCGCCGCACTGAACGCCCTTGGCGAATCCGCCGAGTATCCGGCACCTCAGGGCGCAAGCGGCTTCGTGGCTGAACTCAATATCGGCGAGGGCCCAACCCAGCGCCACTTCCGCTTCTGGGAAGGCGCGTTAGCGCAACAGCCCGAACTCAACCATCTCATCCGTGAGCTCGAAGTACTCGCATGACCCAGCCGACGGAAGGTCAAACACAAGAGCACATTGAGCGCCTGCTGGCCCTCGATGCCGCCCACGCTTGGCACCCTTACACCTCCACCATCGACCGCGATCCGGTCTACCCGGTACAGGCCGCATCCGGCTGCGAGCTCGAACTGATCGACGGCCGTCGCCTGATCGACGGCATGGCCTCCTGGTGGTGCACCATCCACGGCTACAACCATCCGCGGCTCAACGCCGCGGCCATCGAGCAGCTCGGCCGGATGTCGCATGTGATGTTCGGCGGGTTGACCCACGAGCCGGCTGTCAACTTGATCGAGCGCCTGGTGCGGATCACACCTGACCCGCTGCGGCACGTCTTTCTATGCGACTCAGGCTCGGTCTCGGTCGAGGTGGCAATGAAGATGGCCTTGCAATATCAGCAGGCCGCGGGGCGAAGCGCTCGGGTGCGTTTTTTGACCGTCCGCGGGGGATACCATGGGGACACCTTCGATGCGATGTCGGTCTGCGATCCAGTCACCGGCATGCATCATCTGTTCGGTCGCGTGCTGCCGAAACAGTTGTTCGCGCCGGCACCGGCACCGCGCTTCGGCGAGCCCTGCACGGATGCCGACATCGCCGAGTTCGCCGCGCTGATCGAGCGGCATGCCGACGAGCTAGCGGGCGTGATCCTAGAGCCCATCGTCCAAGGTGCGGGCGGCATGCGCTTTTACGCCGCGGACTACCTGGCCCGCGTGCGTGCACTGTGCGAGCGCCACGGCGTGCTATTGATCGCCGACGAGATCGCGACCGGCTTCGGTCGCAGCGGGCGGCTGTTTGCCTGCGACCACGCCAACATCAGCCCGGACATCATGACCCTGGGCAAGGCCCTGACCGGCGGCTATCTGACATCGGCCGCAACGCTTGCCACCAGCGAGGTGGCCGCGACCATCTCCAGCGGCGAACCGGGTGCCTTCATGCATGGGCCCACCTTCATGGGCAATCCGCTCGCTTGCGCCATCGCCAACGCCAGCATCGACCTGCTGCTGGGGCAGGACTGGCGGCGCAACATCGCACGCATCGAATCCGCCTTAACGACCGGCCTCGCGCCCTGCCGCAGCCTCCCCGGCGTCGCCGAGGTCCGCGTGCTAGGGGCAATCGGTGTCGTGGAAATGGCCGCGCCGGTGCCGATGCGCGACGTCCAGCGCCGATTCGTCGAGCTCGGCGTCTGGGTGCGCCCGTTTGGGCGGCTGGTCTACCTGATGCCGCCCTACGTCATCAGCGACACCCAGCTCCAGCGGCTGTGCGACGCCACCCTGCAGGTGGTCGGTGAATTCGGCGAACCCAATCCGTAGGCAAGCGTCCAGCCCGCCGGAGATCGCCAACGGCGGTGAAGCCCGCGGCAGGCGCGCTGCACGGCAAGGATCAGGCCGAATTCAGCCGCGGTGTGATCCCCTGCGACACCAAAAAGTCGATCACCTGATGCGCGAGGTCGTGCGGCGTGCCCTCACCCGCCAACAGCGTCAGCTCTGGTGATTCGGGTGCCTCGTAGGGGTCGTCGATACCGGTAAAGTTCTTGATCTCGCCAGCGCGGGCCTTTCTATACAGGCCTTTGGGGTCGCGCTGCTCGCAGATGTCCAGCGGGGTATCAACGAAGACCTCAATGAATTCCCCGGGGCGCATGGTGGCGCGCACGCGGTCGCGGTCGATCCGATAGGGGCTGATAAAGGCGGTCAGCGCAATCAGCCCGGCCTCGCAGTAGAGGTGCGCGACGGCGCCAATGCGGCGGATGTTCTCCTCGCGGTCGATGGCAGTAAAGCCTAGGCCGAAACGCTTGGCATACTCATCACCATGGGTCTCGCGCAGCATGCCGGGGCCGGCGTTGAGCCCGTGGCGAACATTGTCGCCATCCAGCACCGCGCTGTGAAAACCGTGCTCGGCCAGCAGATGATCCAAAGTGTTGGCCACCGTGCTCTTGCCGGAGCCACTGAGGCCGGTAAACCAGATAACGCAGCCCTTGTGGCCGTTGACGCGCTCACGCGCCTCTCGCGAGACCTGGTGCTCATGCCAGGTCACGTTGGTGTCGTTCGCCATGGATTGATCTCGATCGCGGATAAATGAAGGTAAGCGGCTACAGTAAGCGATTAAAGCGGCCCGGGCGCGCCAGGGAAGTGCACCACAAGCGAGTGATCCACCGAAGTGCACCACAAGGGAGTGATCCCCCACCGCGGTCGCTGGCAATGCTAACCGCCGCCACACTGTCGAGCAAGCGACAAACATGGCATCCGCACCACGAACTGGCGAACGACGAAGAAACGGCGATCAGCGCAAACAAAACAGCGATTTTGCTGTTAGACGATGGTCAAGGTTGTCTCAGGCAGGTTGCGTAGCGCAGCTTGATCAATCTGGATATAGTTCAACCCATGAGCCTGCAAGCATCCGAACTCTTCAGCGCACTCGGGCACGAGACCAGGCTGCGATGCCTGATGTTGCTGACACGACAAGGCGAACTCTGCGTCTGCGAACTCACGCACGCCACCGCTCTGAGCCAACCGCACGTCTCCCGCCACCTGGCGCAACTGCGCGAACTCGGGCTGGTCGCGGACCGGCGTGAGGGGATTTGGGTCTACTACCGCATTAACCCGGTTCTGCCGGACTGGGTCCACCGCATTCTTCGTACAGCGGCCGAGGGGATTGGCCGCCAGTTACCCTTTGTCGACGATGAATGCCAGTTGAAGGCCATGCCGAATCGGCCCGGCGCCGCGGGCTGCGCCTGAACACGACCAACATCGACCGCGGGGAGGGCCTTGCGCTGGGCCGAGCCGGCTGCCTGGCCTGATCGAGACGGCATTTGATATATCTGGTTTATCGCATATAATGCGGTGACTTCGCGCTCTGACCCAACCGAGACAGGAGCACTGCCATTGACCATCAAGATCGGCATCAACGGCTTCGGCCGCATGGGCAGGCTCGGCCTGCGTGCAGCACTCGATCAGGCCGGCAACGCCCCCGACCTACGCTTCGTCCAGGTCAATGAAATCGCCTGCGACGCGACGGGAGCGGCGCATCTGCTCAAATTCGACTCCGTGCACGGACGCTGGGGACATGACTGCGGCGGCAACGGCGCCGAGCTGCATATCAATGACCAGGCGCTGCGCTACAGCAGCGATCGAACGATCCCCGAGACCAATTGGTCTGGCTGCGACATCGTGATCGAGGCCACGGGTCAGCACCACAAGCAGCCGGAGATGCTTGATGCCTACTTTGAACAAGGGGTAAAGAAGGTGTTGGTGGCGGCACCGACCAAGGGTGCGCTCGAAATCGTCTACGGCGTCAATCATGAGCGCTACGATCCCGCCCAGCACCATCTGGTGACGGCGGCCTCTTGCACCACCAACTGCCTGGCGCCCGTGGTCAAGGTCATGCACGAGCAGATCGGCATCCGGCATGGCTGCATGACGACGATTCACAACATCACCAACACCCAGCGCATCGTCGATCTGGGCCACAAGGACCTGCGCCGGGCACGCGCCTGTGGGCAGTCGCTGATCCCCACGACCACGGGCTCGGCAAAGGCCATCACCAAGATCTTCCCTGAGCTCAGCGGCAAGCTGAACGGTCACGCGGTGCGCGTGCCCCTACTCAACGCATCGCTGACGGACTTCGTGTTCGAAGCGGCGCGGTCGGTGACGGCGGAGGAGATCAACGCGCTGTTCAAGGCAGCCGCGGATGGCGGGCTGGCCGGCGTTCTCGGCTACGAGGAGCGCCCGCTGGTGTCGGTGGACTACCTGAACGACCCGCGCTCGTCCATCGTCGATGCCCTGTCCACCCTGGTCATCGACGACACTCAGGTTAAGGTCTACGCCTGGTACGACAACGAATGGGGCTATGTGAACCGGATGATCGACATCGCTCGGATGCTTGCGCGGAGCCTCTGAACCATGGACGCCGACAGCCGCAACTATCTAACGGTCACCGGGGGATATTGGGCCTTTACCATCACCGATGGCGCCATCAGGATGCTGGTGGTGCTGTACTTCCACCAGCTCGGCTATTCGCCTTTTGAGGTGGCGATGCTGTTCCTCTTCTACGAGGTGTTCGGCATCATCACCAACCTGGTGGGCGGCTGGCTGGGCGCGCGCATCGGCTTGAACCTCACCATGCACATCGGTATGGCCTTGCAGGTGGCGGCCTTGCTCATGCTCACGGTGCCTGACCCCTGGCTGTCGGTGGTCTACGTGATGGCGGCACAGGCCCTGTCCGGCATCGCGAAGGATCTCAACAAGATGTCCGCGAAGGCATCGGTCAAGTCGTTGACGGGCCGGGGTGCGGCCGGGGAGTCGAAACTGTTTAAGTACGTCGCCGTGCTGACGGGCTCGAAGAACGCGCTGAAGGGAGCGGGCTTCTTCGTCGGCGCGGCGCTGTTGCAATGGATCGGCTTCCGCGGCGCCTTGTTCGTGCTGGCGGCGGTCCTGCTGGCGGTGCTGGTCATCACGGCGCTGTTGCTGCCCTCGGGTGTCGGCAAGCTCAAGGAGAAGGCCAAATTCACCCAAGTCTTTTCCAACAGGCCAGCGGTCAACTGGCTGTCGGCGGCGCGGTTTTTTCTGTTCGGTGCCCGTGACGTCTGGTTCGTGGTCGCGCTGCCGGTATTTCTTTACGAGGTGCTGGGTTGGTCCTTCACCGAGGTGGGCGGCTTCCTGGCGCTCTGGGTCATCGGCTACGGCTTTGTGCAGGCAGCGGCGCCGGGGCTGCTGCGCCGCGGTCGTCACGGAGCCGGACCCAGCGGCGGCACGGCGCGGACCTGGGCACTCGTGCTGACACTGATCCCGGCCGGTATCGCCCTGGGAATGGCGCGCGCACCCGCGCTGGCGCCCGAGCTGGCCGCTTGGTTGACCGATCTGACCGGGGCGGACTTTGAATGGCTCGCCACGGCTTCGTCGAGCGAACTACAGGGGGCTATGCTGGTCGCCGGGCTGGTCCTATTCGGCATCGCCTTCGCCATCAACTCCGCGGTCCATTCCTATCTGATTCTGGCCTACTCGGACTTCGACAAGGTCGCGATGAGCGTCGGCTTTTACTACATGGCCAACGCCGGGGGGCGGCTCCTCGGCACGGTGCTGTCTGGTCTGATCTACCAAACCCAGGGACTCGCGGGTTGCCTCTGGTGGTCCGCCGGCTTTGTGCTGGTCGCATTTCTGTTATCGCTGAGGTTGCCGGAGACGGCAGCCGGCGCAGCACCGAGCGCGCCCGCCCATGTTTGATGCCCTCGGCAATCTGGTCGCCTTCCAACTGCTGGGACTCGACCCGGCATCGCGGCTCGGCGCGGCGCTGCACTTTTTCGTCATGGATGTGGCCAAGATCTTCGTGCTGCTGATCGCGGTCATCTACGTCATGGGCCTGCTGCGGGCGATGCTCTCGCCGGAGCGCGTGCGCGCCTTCGTCCGCGATCGCCCGGATTGGCAGGCGCGCGGGCTTGCGGTCACGCTCGGCGCCGCCACCCCATTCTGCTCCTGCTCCTCGGTGCCCCTGTTCATCGGCTTCGTCGAGGCCGGCATCCCGCTTGGAGTCACCTTCTCGTTTCTGATCGCCAGCCCGATGATCAACGAGGTCGCCGCGGTTATCCTAGTGGGCATACTCGGCTGGAAGCTAGCCGCGCTCTATGTCATCGCCGGGCTGGTCGTCGCTTGGTTCGGCGGCATCGCGATGCAGGCATTCCATCCGGAGCGCTGGGTCGAAGACTATGTCTGGAAGATCCGCATGGGCCGGAGCGCCGACATCGCGCACGAGCGCGGCCTTAAAGCGCGCCATAGTTATGCACTGGCCGAGGTCAAGGAGATCGTCGGTCGCATCTGGTATTGGGTGCTGATTGGCATCGGTGTCGGCGCCCTGTTCCACGGCTTCGTGCCAGCCAACTGGGTCAGCGAACATCTGGGCGGTGACGACTGGTACACGGTGCCCGCGGCCGTGTTGCTCGGTATTCCGCTCTACTCCAACGCCACCGGCATCATCCCAGTGGCCGAGGCCATGCTCGGCAAGGGCGTCGCGGTAGGCACCACGCTGGCGCTGATGATGAGCGTGGCGGCGCTGTCGTTACCGGAGATGCTCATCCTGCGCAAGGTCATTCGCTGGCCCGCCCTGGTACTGTTTGCCGGCGTTCTGGCGGCCGCCTTTACGCTGGTTGGCTGGGGTTTTAACTGGATTGCCTGACCCCTGCCCATGGCTCTTTTGGGGCTGCTCCCTGGCCGCCATCGCAACCCTCAGGTAGCGGCCGATATGGCTATTCAACGAGCGAGTGAAGCCAATGAAACAGATCAAGGTCCTAGGCTCCGGCTGCCGCAACTGCGAGGTCACCGCCAACGCCATCGCGCAGGCAGCAAAGGAGGCCGGCGTCGAAATCGCATTGGAGAAAGTCACCGATATCGCCGAGATCATGGGCTTCGGCGTCATGTCCACACCCGGCGTCGTCATCGACGGTAAGGTCGTCCATGCTGGCGGCGTGCCGGCTCCGGACCAAGTGCGCGACTGGGTGCGCGGCTAGCGCCGACACCCGCGGCATGGGCGCCGTGGGAGCCCGCTTGCGGGCGACCTGCCGGACGCGCGCCAGGGTATCAGGATCGCCGAGCCGGCGCCGGACGACCCGAAGCGCCGACGCCCAAGGGCAAACCGACAAAAACACGCCCGCCGATATGAACGGGCTCGTACCAAAGGACCGAGCTAAACTGTCACCTTAATTCCTGTCGCGTTCTTCGTTGAGCGACTAGCCATGCGAGTTCTGGAAGGGGCACTCGTCGGGGCCGCGGCGGTATTGCTGCTCACCGATGAAACTGCCGCCAGGTCAGCTAAAGAATGAGCACCATGATGATGGGCGCGGCGGTCGGGTCCGCCGTGACCTACTTGCTGACGCGCAAGCCCGGTCGCGGCGCGCCGAAGAACGCAATCACGGTAAGATCTTCCTCAATATCGAAGAAGCTGTGATCACAAGCGGCCTGCACGTAGAGCAGCGTGCCCTGTTCGACCGCATGCCTTTCGTCGTTGATGCGCAGCTGCCCACGACCCTGCAAGGCGAAGTACAGCTCGTCTTCCTCGTGGGCGTTGGCCATATCCTTGGAGCCTTTTGGGATATGGTAGATCGCGCAGCTCAGTGACGGCGTTCGCAGGAACTCGTGCAGGCGCAAGCCGCCGCTACCGATGTGCTGGAGAAGCTCCTCAAGTTGGAAGACTTGCCAGGTACTCTGGGTCATGGTCCGATACCGTTGATTTCGTTACAAGGATGTCAGCATAGCTGAGACGAGGGCAAACCCACGCCCGCGGTCGCGCGAGGGCCTGAAGGAAAAAAGCAACTATGAAATCTGTTCATCCGCGCTAGGCGGCGGTTTGCTATGCAGTACAGAGGTCCTGCTCACTCTCTTGCGGCTTCATGCAGGTTGCCGCGCCGGGTCGCCAAGAGCCGTCGGCCCGGGCTCTGAATTGCCTGCGGGAGCGAGAAGTGACAAGGCGGCTGCGAAGGCGCCTATGCCGGAGCGCTCAATCAAAACACAGGGCTTGTTGAAACGTTTGCGGAAGCGCTTGGTCCGGCGATAGGCGTCGTGGCTGACGCAATCGGCAGGGCAGATCACGGCGTCGGCGCTGGCGAGCAAAGGGCCGTGGCGCTTCCGACTGTCTTCCAAGCCACCATCGTGGCGGATCAGTTCTCCATTGCAACCTTCGATGATGCCGCGTCGCAGATCCGCCAGCATGCGCCAATGCCAGGTCAAGCGGCAGAATGCATTGAGCTCATCGGGCCGGTCGCGCAGCGCCGGATGGAGCGACAGCGCCTCACCGCAGCGAACGATGGCACGCGCGAGCCCTGGTGAGCGACGATGGATGTAGCGGCGAACCAGCGCGCGGATAAGCTGTTTCAGAGCCTCCGGAGGTAGATGCAACGGAAGGTCGTCGGTCAAATCGCCGTTACTGGGATCGAACATCGTGCGAGACTCCTAAGGGCAGCACATGAGAGAGAGCCTGCGGCGTGCCGGACATACCCATTGAGGACCAGCAGGCGAGACGACGAGCAACCGCGGCGCGCGCAGGCGATCGAGCATAAATGATAACGATTATCATTTACGTTATCGATTCAGCCCACGGTTGTCAAGTGCCGATCAAAGATATCCGGAAGTGCGGTGTGACCCCTTGCAACAACGGCTCAGCTTGGCTCAGTCACGCGCCGCACGGACAAAGCGCTTTCACCAACCGTTTCGACCACGGCAGCAGCAAAGCCCGCTTCTGCCGGCGTGCCATACGAAGGCTGAGCTAGATAGACCTCGATACCCACGTAGATCAGGTGTTTCGCATTCCAAACTGACTCTGGAAGCGCAGGTTTGACGCAGGGCCGAGATTCAGGTGCCTGACGGCCGTCACGACTTGGCACGCCACTACCGTCATCAGCCACCAGTTGCACCCCGCGCACGAAAGCCCCGTTCGGCGCTGGCAGCTCGGCCGACTCTTGCTCGATGCAGCGCAGCAGTGCCGGTTCGGCACAAAGGATATCGGCCCAGCACAGGCGCTCGTCGAACCCCGTATGGAGGTCGATCAGGACCCGTTGCCCGGGCTGAACATGCTCCATGATCTGTTGATAGAGCTCGGCATGACGTTGGCGATAGCGCGCGAGCCCGCCGGGTCCGGGCCGCTGCCCCGAGAGCCCGACCGGGATGCGCAGCAGGTCGATGCGTTGGCGATTGAGGCGCTTGGCAACGGCCTCGCCGAAGGCCAACTCCTCTCGGTGGGCACCAATCACCAAGAGTATCGGAGGGCGCGCCGGAGATCGAGCGTCGGCGCGTCGCAACGGCAGGAGGTGTTGGAACAGGACCGACATCTGCTCGTGCCCAACCCTCAGGTCGCGTCTCGCTCCATCGCCATCCGCCGTTGATCAGCGGCCGCGGCTTCCCCGGGGTTCGACGGTTCAGGCGGGATCAGGGCGATGGCGATCAACCCGTAGAGGCCGGTCAGGGCCACCAGCAGCAGGCTCGGCGCCATGCTCAACGAGTGCAGACCGCGGCGCCACAACAGCAGCCTGGCGAGGATCAGGGCAGCTCCGATGGCCGGCAGAGCCAAGGGTCCGTGGAGCTTTAGGTTGAGCCGGAAATGGCGCGCATCCGGGTCGCGCAGATCCAGACTGAACGGCACTAGCGCCTCCCAGAGCCGATCCACCAGCCGCGGCTCGGCCATGGCCATGGTGCGCGCATAGCGCTCAATAGGCTCGAACTGACGGTCCATCGCGACGGCCATGATCTCGCGCTGGTCGGAGTAGATCGCGGTGCGATAGAGCGGATTGAACAGGATCTTCAGCGCCATCGTCTCCGGATCGTAGCCTGGGAGTGCAAGCGGGGTCAGCCCGGAGGCGTTGCGGCGGGCTTCATCCTGAGTGAGCAAGAACAGCCGGCCATCCTCGGTCAGGACCAGGCCGAGAAAATCACCGCGCTTGTTCTCGGCCACCTTCACATGACGCACCGCGAGCCCATCGGGCAGCGGCACCGGCGTCACCTCCGGCACGCCGTCGACGCGGCGGAGCTGAAACAGATCGCCGGCCTGATCGAGAAAAAAATAACCGGCATCGAACGCCTTGAGGATCGAGACCCGGCCGAAGACGGCCTGCACCGGCCAGGCAAAGCCGGCCTCGGTCAGCGCTGCCGTGAAGACCCGAGTCAACTCGGGGTCGATGCGGTTGGCGTCGCTGTTGATGAAAGTCAGCCGCTCCCCGGATCGGAGGATGTCCTCCGGGAAGCGCAGCCGGGCGCGGCCGGGATTGGCTTCCAGCAGCGGGAACAGCTGGATGCGCGGGGCATGACCCGGCAGCTCGACCGGCTCGAGCTCGAGCACCTGGCGCTCGGCCTGGATCTGCGCCTTGTCGAATCTTTGCCCCGCAAGCCTCAGCGGCAGCTTGCCCCAAAGCTCCATGTTCTTGTAGTAAATAAAGGGGATCAGGGTCTCGAAGGTCTGGCGGTCGTAGTCGTTGCCGTCCTGGTCGCGGTAGATGAACCGATGCCCCTCGCCGAGCAGTTCCTTGTAGACGAAGCGCTCGATCACCGGGCTGTAAAAAAGGTCAGTCTTGCCGTAGCGGTACTCGAACAGCAGGTCCTTGAGCAGCGGCCACCAGACCGCCAGCAGGAAGACGGTCAGCAGCAGTAATGACCAGCGGGCGAGACGGGCGGTCATATCAAGTCAGCCCCGGTGGCGGCAGCGATGCGCGGGCAGGATTACCGCCGGAATAAAAAGCAGCGCGACCGCGATCAGCACCGGCAGCACCTGATCGTACTCCTGGTAACCGCGGTGTTGGAACAGCAAGGCGAGAAAGGCGGCGCTCAGCCCGAGATAGACCAAGCGGCGCGCGACCGCTGGCTCCAGCAGCGCCAGGGTCGCACCGAAGTAGCCGACCCAGCCGCCGAGCAGCCAAGGCAAGGCCGTGAGCACGGCGCTGACGGCGGCCTCCCGCGGAAACCACCGGCCGATGATCCAATACAGCGCGAATGCATCGAGCAGCGCCAGCACCGCCCCCATCAGCGCGCCGAAGGCGACCCAGCTCCAGACCAGCAGGTCGCCGCGCAGCGGCAGGTGCAGCGACAACCGAAAGCGCCCGCCGATCATCTCCGGGCCGAACTGTGTTGCGGCGATCAGCACGCCGCTGATCAGCGGCAGGTATTGGATCGGTTCGTACAGCAACCGACGCAGCTCGAACGCCCAATACCAGATCATCTCCGAATGCTCGACCCGAAACTGATGCCGCACCACAAGATAAAGATAGCCCAGCATCCCGAGATGCAGCGCCAGCAGGCCAAGCCAGGCCCAACGGATCTTGAGCCACTCCTTTACTAAGATCGCGGACAGCATGGCCAACACCTGTTTGCGGCATGTCCCATTCTCAGTACTTCCCGGTCAGGCCGACAAACGCATCCTCGAGCGTCAACCGCCGCTCATCACCGAGCCGGACCTGCGGCCAGTGCGTCTCGAGGTGCGCCGCGAGCCGCGCGGGCTCGGCGAAGGTGTAGAGACAGGGCTCGCGGCCGTGCGGATCGACGCTCTCGATCACCGCATCGGCGCGCGGCATCGCGTGCCCGTCGAGATGAAAGCTAAAGCAGTGGAAATCGCGGCGGAAGTCGGCCAACGGCAGCTGCTTCACCGCCCCGCCCTGCTGCAGGAATATCACCTCGTCGACCAAAGCTTCCATGTCCTGGATCACATGCGAGGTGACGAACAGGGTCTTGCCGCCCTCGTCCAGGAAGAAGTGCCGCAGATAATCCAGGAACAGCCGCCGATAGCCCGCATCGAGCCCCATCGAATAATCGTCGAGGATCATCAGGTCAGGGTTCTGGGCGAAGATGAGCCCGAGAACGACCTGCGAGCGTTGGCCGCAGGACATGTTGCCGACCTTGTGGTCATACGACAGCCCGAGGCGATCGACCAGATCATAGTACAGCTCGCGCCGCCAACGCGGATAGAACGGCCGATAGAAGCGCTCGATTTGCGCGATGCTCATGAAGTCGTAGGCCAGATGGCCCTCGAACAGCAGCCCGATGCGCGCCCGCGTCGCCGGCGAGAGCGCGTGCGACGGCTCGCCGAGAACTCGGCACTGCCCGGCGCTCGGGCGCAGGAAGCCCATCAGCAGCCGAATCAGAGTGGTCTTGCCGACCCCGTTCTTGCCGAGCAAGGCAACGACCTTGCCCGCGGGAACCGCGAAGCTCAGGTCCTGGTAGATGAAGCGCCGGCCGTAACGATGCGCGAGGTGCTCGACCCTGATCGCTGCCGTCATTTCACGGCCGTCATCAGGAGCACTTGCGAATGGCATCGACCGAGACACAGACCCCCGAAGGCGTCTGATCCTCCAACTTGGCAATTGAGCGGCTGACCACGCAGCCGCCCGCACCACCTTTGGCGCAACCACCGCACGCGCCACGCTTGCGCCAGAACTGTCGGTAGAGATACCAGAGCGCCAGGCCAAGCACCAGGCCAAAGACCCCGACGTCGACCAGCGTCAATGGCGGCGAGGTCTGCACCAGCACCCCGGCGCTCTGCCCAGGGTCCGCCTGAGCCAGCAGTCTGTCCGGCGTCGTTGGTTGTGCTTGCCCGCGTTGATCAGGCCCGGCCATTTCTCATCTCCTCGGTGTTTAGATCCATGTTCAGATCCAGAGGGCGCATTGTATTCGACGCCAGGCGCCTACTTCAGGCCAGGGCAACGCCCTTAACCTGGCGAGAACCGCTGCCGCAGCAGCCGGCTGGCCTTGCGGTCGCTGAGCAGACCGACGATCAGCAGCAGCAAGAAGGCGCCCCAATAGACCGCCGACATGGCCTCTATGGCGGTCGCCCCAAGCGCCATGCCGATACTGTAGACGGCACTCGCCACCGCCAGACCAAGGATGGTCGGGAAGATGATCGAGAAGGCCATCCATTTGTAGCTGCCGGTCTGCATCTTGACCATGATGGTCGTGGCGAGGCAGGGCGGATACAGGGCGAAGAACAGGATCATCGACACCGCCAGCAATGCGGTTGCACCGGCCTCGCGGGTCTCCTGTCCCATGCGCTGCTCCAGGGTCTGGTTCTCGTCATCGCCTTGCTGGAACAGCACGCCTAGAGTCGCGACACTGCTCTCGCGTGCGGCGAAGGATGCCAGCAGCGCGACATTGATCTTCCAATCGAAGCCAGCGAATTGGGTGATGGGCTCCATGCCGCGGCCGATGGAGCCGAGGATCGAATTTGTGATGCGCTCCTCGCGCATCCGCAGACGCAGCTTTTGCCGCTCACGCGCGAGCGTGCGCAATGCGCGGTTTGCCTGTTTCGCATCCCGGTCGCCGCCCCGCGTCACCAGCGCAAGGAAGTCGGGATTGCGCGCCTGGAACCGCTCGGTGACCCGCTGCGAGCCCGCCGCACCCGAGGCGTTCAGCTTGGCGCGCTTGTAGTCGCTATAGTAATTAATCAGGGGTACCAGATTGGCACCGGTCGCGATCTCGCGGTAGGGATTGTCGGCCATGCTCTGATCGAAGCGCTCGATAGCAGCCTCGGCTTGCTGCTGAAAGTGAGCCTTGCGCGCCTCCGGCAGCCCCGGCAGGTGCAGCAGCACGAACACCACCACGGCAACCGCGAGCACGACGGTACCAACCTTCTTGATGTACTGCCAGGTGCGCTCGAAGGCGCGACTCGCGACGCCATTGAAGGTCGGCGGATGGTAGTGCGGCAATTCCATCACGAACGGTGAGGTCTCATGACCACTGAGCACGGTCTTGGTCAGGAGCTTGGCCACGAGCAACGCGAAGATGATCGTCATCGTCGAGATGTAGAACATCATCAACGATTTGTGCTCAACAAAAAAGATCCCGAGCAGTAGGGTGTATAGCGGCACCTTGGCCAGGCAGTTCATGAAGGGCACGGTGAAGATGGTCGCCATACGCGCGCGGTTGTCGGGAATGCCCTTGGTCGCCATCACCCCTGGCACGGCGCAGCCCCCGGCAAAGACACCGCCCAGGATCAGCGGCAAAGTGCTTTGCCCGTGCAGGCCGAAGCGGTGCAGGATCTTGTCGAGAATAAAGGCAATCCGCGCCATATAGCCCGAGTCCTCGACGATCGCGATGCAGGCGAACAGGATGATGAAGATCGGCACATAGTTGAGCAGGGTGTTCGCTGAATCGACCAGCCACAGCCCAAGCGAGCGTACATAGGGATCGACCAGAAAATGCGCGCTCGGCAGCAACCCGGCGACCAGTTCACGTGTCTTGGCCAGGAAGGGCCAGGTATAGTTGGTTAGCTCATAGCCCCAGACGATCGAGACCTGATAGATCGCGAAGACGGTCAGCAGCAGGAAACCTGGCGCCAGCCAGCGATTCAGCACCACGCGATCAACCCGTTCGGTGAGGGTCGTGCGCCCGGTCTCGGCCCCGCTCAGAACCCCATCCAGCAAGCGCTCGACGGTCCGATCCCGGCGGCCGACGACGTAATCGCTGATTTCGACGCCTTGGCGCTGTTCGAAGTCGGCGATCAAGTCACCGACGGCCTCACGCAGCGGCGTCGCCGCTGCTTCCCCAAGCCGCTCAAGCAGGATGCCGACAGCCTGGCTGTCGCCCTCGAGGAGTTCGATCGCAAGCCAGCGCTGGGGCAGATCGGCCACCGCCTTGAATGGCGCCAAGCCTTGGTGGACCTGAGAGATGATGGGCTCGAGCGTCCCGTAATCGACGAGCACCGGCGGCGGTGTCGGGGTCTTGGCCTGTCGCGCCGCCTCGGCACGGACGGCCTCACGCAAGGGCTCGCGGCCCTGCCCTTTGCGACCGACGGTGGCCACGACCGGTAGCCGCAGCCGCTCGGACAGCAGCGCTTGGTCGATCTGGATGCCGCGTCCCTCGGCCACGTCCATCATGTTCAGCGCCAGCACCGAAGGCAGCTCCATCTCCAGGATCTGCAGCGTCAGATGCAAGGAGCGGCGCAGATTGGAGGCATCGACCACGTTGACCGTCAGGTCCGGTCGGTCACCGAGCAGGAACTCGCGCGCCACCCGCTCCTCGAGCGAGAACGAGGTCAGACTGTAGGTACCCGGGAGATCGACGGTGTAGACGGTGCCGATCGCATCACGGTACTGGCCGTACTTCTTGTCGACGGTCACGCCGGGATAGTTGGCGACATGCTGCCGCGCCCCGGTCAACAGATTGAACAGGGTCGATTTGCCGGCGTTCTGCTGGCCGGCCAGGGCGACCAGGATCCCATCACCCTTGCTCATGGCTCGATCTCCTCGCTGGTCACCTCGATGGTGATGGCTTCACGGCGTCTCAGGGTGATGCTTGAGGCATCCAGCTTGAGCTCGATGGGGTCGTTCAAGGGAGCGCTGCGTACAACCCTCACCACCACATTCGGCATCAGGCCAAGATCCAGCAAGCGCTGGCGGACCGCACCGTCAGAATGATGACGATGGATGCGCACGCGCCCGCCGGGGCGAATGTCGTTCAAGGTTCGCGCGCTACCGCGCTGGGGCATCTTGGACATGGTCGACGATCTCAAGGGCGTCATCTTTCGCTGGGCAATGCTGCAATCCCATCAATTTGGAGCTGCGAGTATAGGCCAGGTAAAAACACAAATGCAAATGCTAATGCAAATGGGAATGGGAATAATTGTTATTTACATTCCGGCCGAGCGGCGCTATCCTTGTTGTGAAGCGTGATTTTATAGAGATGACCCGATGACAAAAAATTCCTTAAACCTAAGGGCCACACGCTTGGCCCCGACCCTGACACTGAGCCTCACCTTGACGCTTGGCTCAGCGACAACCCTCGCTCACACCCCGCTTTGCTCTTGTTATGACAACGGCGACGGCACCGTGCTTTGTGAGGGCGGTTTCTCCGACGGTTCCTCCGCCGCTGGCGTCACGATTCGTGTCATGGATGCGAACGAGCACGTCATGCTTGAGGGCGAGATGAGCGAATACAGCGAGTTCGAGTTCGACAAGCCCGAGGGCGATTACAAGGTCGTTTTCGACGCCGGCCCGGGCCACGACATCGAGATCGCCGGCAGCGACATCGTCGAGTAGACCCAAACGTCGGTCGAGCAGCCCACTTGTTCCATCAGCTCGATCCATCGGCGCCGGCAAGTCTGGCTCGGGCTGATTGTCCGTCCATCTACTCCCGTGCAACCCAATGAGGAGTCTCAACACAATGAGGAGTCTCAACACAATGAAAACGAGCGCCCTGCTCACCGCCACCGCTGCCATGACACTCGTCGGCACCGCCCAGGCCCACTTCCAGCTGCTCTACACCCCCGAGGTGATGCTGGACAAGCCAGGCGACATCCCGCTGGCCTTGATCTTCGGCCATCCAATGGAGAATCACCACACCATGGACATGGGCAAGCCGGAGGAGTTCTTCGTCGTCTTCAAGGGCAAGAAGACCGACCTGACCGACAGCCTCGAGGCGGTCGAATGGCAAGGCCCCGGCGACGAGCCCGCCGACGCCTACAAGGCCAGGTACAAGATCAAGCGCAACGGCGACTACCTGTTTGGCCTCGTGCCAGCGCCCTACATGGAGGGCGCCGAGGATGTCTACATCCAGCAGATCACCAAGACCATGGTCAACAAGGGCGCCATGCCGACCGGCTGGAACGCGCCGCTGGGCTTGGCCACCGAGATCGTGCCGATGAACAAGCCCTATCAGGTCTTCGCTGGCGGCACCTTCACCGGCCAACTGCTATCCGATGGCAAACCCGCTCCCGGCGTCGAGTGCGAGGTCGAGTACATCAACACCAGCATCGACCTTGAGGCCAACAGCTTCAGCAAGGAGACCAAGGGGCCTGTGCCGGGCAGCGCAATCGTCGCCATCACCGATGAGAACGGCGTGTTCACCTTCGGCATCCCAAGCCCTGGCGTCTGGGGATTCGCTTGCCTCGGCTCCGGACCGGACAAGGAGTACCAGGGCAAGGAGCTGTCGCAAGATGCCGTGCTCTGGATCAACGCCACGGCATTCGAATAGGCGTGATCGACACCGAGCCAGGGATAGCTTGCTTTCCAGACCCTGCCGCGCCCTAGGAGCGTAAACCATGACACACAGAACCTTGGCGACGGCGATCTTCGCCGTCCTTGCTACGACCGATCATCCAGCGATTGGACAGACGCTTGAAGAACGCGTCCTGCGACTCGAACAACAGAACCGAGAGCAGGCCGAGGCCATCGAGCGTCAACAGACCACCATCGAGCAGCAAAACCAGCAGCTTGAAGGCGCTCCAGGCCGGGTCAAGCGGCTCAAGGAGACACTCGAGACCAAGCGCGACACGGGCGCCGGTCTCGGTGGCGGTTGGTTCGAGCATATCCAGATCGCCGGCCTGATGGAGGTCGAGGCGGGCTACTTCGACCCCTTCGAAGGCGGCAGCGAGTCCGACATCGTGCTAGCGACCTTTGAGCTCGGGATCGCCGCGCAAGTGCACGACTGGGTCGAGGCCGCGGCATCTCTGCTCTATGAGGAGGACGACACCGATCTCGAGGTCGATCTCGCCCAGATTACCATTGCCAATTTCGACGTCAGCCCGGTCTTCTTTAACGCCGGTCAATTCTATATGCCCTTCGGCGCCTATGAGACCAACCTCGTCTCCGATCCGTTAACGCTGGAGATCGGCGAGAGTCGAGAGACCGCCGCACAGCTGGGTTTCGTCTACCAGGGCTTCGGCGGCAGCGTCTACGGCTTCAACGGTGACAACAAGGTCAAGGGCAACAACCAGATCGATAGCTGGGGCGCGAATCTGAGCTTTGCCCAGGAGCGCGCGCATGTAACCTGGGCAGTCGGTGCGGGCTACATCAACGATCTCGGGGACTCGGATACCTTACAAGACAGGGTCTCGGACAACCGCAACAGCCGCTATGAAGAACTCGTCGAGGGCGAGGCTCCGGAGGCCGATAGCTTCAGCATCGATCCGACCGATCGCACCGGTGGCTGGACCGCGAACCTCGGTGCCATCCTCGGCAACTTCAACTTTATCGGCGAGTATCTCGCCGCCACCAGCCGGTTCGATCCCGACAGCCTAAGCTATAAGGACAAGGGTGCAGAACCAGCGGCTTGGAACATTGAGGTTGGTTATGGCTTCGAGATGTTCGGCAAGGAGAGTGTCGCCGCGCTCGCCTTTCAAGGCACCAAGGAAGCCGTCAATCTCGAACTTCCCGAGCAGAGTTGGTTGGTCGGCCTCTCGGTGGGCATATTCGACGGCACCGCGCTCTCGCTCGAATACCGCTACGATACTGACTACAGTGTCAAAAATGGCGGCACCGGCAATAGCGCAAACGCCATCGTCGCTCAGCTTGCCGTGGAATTCTAGGGACTCCGATTACCCGGAGCCCCCGCCACAGTCCCGGACCCGCGGTTTTCTCGCATCTTATGTGGCGCGCCACGATCGGTTGTCGAATCCGCAACGACGGCGTATCGTGCCCCTCGCAGCGGTCCAGCAGAGAGACCGCGGCCCATTCATCACCGACTGAGCGCGTCGACGCGGAATTCTTCAGACGTTATTTATGCTTGAGGTTGCAGCCCTGGCCTGCCGACGCGGCGATCGCCGTTTGTTCTCGCGGCTCAGTTTCAACGTGGCGGAACAGACCCTGCTGTATGTGCGCGGTCGCAATGGCAGCGGCAAGACCACGCTGCTGCGGGCGCTGTGCGGTCTGCTGCGTGCGGACGAGGGCAGCATCCGCTGGCGCGGCGAGGACATCCATGCGTTGGCGGAGGAGTTCAACCGAGCATTGCTCTATTTCGGTCATTTGAACGGCATCAAGGCGGATCTGACCGGGCTTGAGAATCTGCGCATCGCGGCAACGCTGGATCAGAACCCGCTGAGCGATGAGGCCATTGTCGATGCCCTAGACCGTTTTGGTCTCGGGGGCTTCGAAGACCTGCCCACACGCATGCTCTCCCAAGGCCAGAAGAAGCGCGTCGCGCTGGCGCGCTTGATCCTGAGCAAGGCGCCGCTATGGATTCTTGACGAGCCCTTCACTGCGCTAGACAGCGATGCCGTGGAACTCTTGCAAGCATTGATTGCCGGACAGGTCGCCGATGGTGGCGCCGTGGTGTTGACGACGCATCAAGAGGTCGCGTTAACCCAAGGCGAGATTCAGCGCCTGACGCTAGAAGTCGACGGACCGTCCGGTCATGACTAGCATGAAACCATTCCTTTTTTGGCTCGATGGCGCGGCGCCAGAGACGCTTGGATGAAACCATCGCTTCATCTCGCGGGGCGGTGGCGCCGCGGCATAAAAACCAGCAAGGAGCTGGCGTGTTAAAGGTCTTCGCCTGTGTGCTGGGCCGCGACATCAGGCTGGCCATGCGCCGACGCACCGACGCGTTGACCACGCTATTCTTTTTTATCATCGTGGTGAGCCTGTTCCCGCTTGGGGTCGGCAGTGAGCGGGAAATGCTGCGCGAACTCGGACCCGGCGTGGTTTGGGTGGCCGCGCTGTTGGCCTCAATGTTGGCATTGGAGCGGCTGTTTGCCGCGGACTTCGATGACGGCACGCTCGAGCAAATGTTACTCACCGGTCAGCCCTTGTCGTTGCTGGTGCTTGCCAAGGTGGTGGCGCACTGGCTTCTGACCGGTCTGCCGTTGGTGATCATCGCGCCCTTGGTGGCGATGCAGTACCACCTGACCGACACCGCGGTCTGGGTGATGATGGCATCGCTGGCCGTCGGCACGCCAATCCTGAGTCTGCTGGGGGCCATTGGCGCGGCGCTAACGCTGGGACTGCGCGGTGGTGGTATCTTATTGTCGCTGCTGATCCTGCCGCTGTACATCCCTGTGCTGGTCTACGGCTCCGGCGCGGTGACCGTGAGCATGATCGATATCACGGATATCCAGCCCTATTTCTATTTGTTGGGGGCATTTCTGCTCGTGGCACTGATCTTTGCCCCCTTGGCCTCGGCTGCCGCGCTCCGTATCTCGACCGAATAGCACTGGATATCAGCGCAGGACTCGGCAAAGTGTTTGGCCCTGGGACGGCGCCCGGACCGACAGGATTGGATTTTCGAGCTATCCGAGAGCATTTGCCGAAGACCCGACCGTTTCCCGTCAACTACGACCGCGGCGGCAAAATGCTACACTGTCTCGTTGTATGAGAATCATGAAGAGCAACTGGTTTAAATTTGCCTCCCCCACCGCGTTCTACCCGATCGCTGGTCGTCTCGTGCCCTGGCTCGCTGGCGCCGCGCTGATCCTGATCCTGTTTTCCCTATACTGGGGCTTTTTCGAGACCCCAGAACGCCTTGGCGGCAGCAATCCGCAAAAGGAATACTACCGCATCATCTTCATCCATGTACCAGCGGCCTGGATGTCCATGTGGCTGTACCTGGTACTCGCGGGTTGGGCGGCGATCGGCCTTGTGTTTAACACTCGGCTCAGCTTCATGATGGCCAATGCGGTGGCCCCGACCGGCGCCATCTTCACCTTCATCGCGCTATGGACCGGGGCCTTCTGGGGCCGTCCGAGCTGGGGAACTTACTGGGATTGGGACCCGCGCCTGACCTCTGAACTGATCCTGTTCTTTCTCTATATCGGCTACATCGCGCTGCATTCGGCCATCGACGACACCCGCCGCGCCGATCGCGCCGCGGCCCTGCTTGCCATCGTCGGGTTGGTGATGCTGCCGATTATCTTCTGGTCCATCAACTGCCCAGACCCCAATCAATGCGCGGCCCTGCACCAGCGTTCATCGATGTCGAAGGTAGAAAGCAACATCTTGCTGGCCATGCTGACCATGACGCTGGGCTTCTGGATGTATTCCTTTGCCACCAGCTTCTCGCGCCTGCGCGGCATCATCCTGACCCGCGAGGCGGACAGCACCTGGGTGCGCGATGTCATCGCTCGGGAGGCAGCGGCCTAATGGAGTCAATACTCGAATTCCTGCGGCAGGGCGGCTACGCCTTCTTCGTTTGGGGCGCCTTCAGCGTCACCTTTCTGCTGCTAATCGCGGAAACGGTGCAATTGCGCAGAAGCCGTCGAACCATTTTGTCCCGCGTCGGTCGACTAGTGCAGTTGCGCGGCTCGCGGACAGCGGCCCCTACGTCTATATCCGTCTCTGCGCCTTTATCTGAACGGGCCGCGTCCACGCAGCCTTTACCCCCACATACAGCGTCCGGCCCCAAGGCGCCGACCGAGTCCTGAGGAGAGTGATCGATGAAAGCAAGACAAAAACGCATGGTCTTCGTCGGGCTTGCGGTCGTCGGCGTCGGCATCGCCGCATCGCTGGCGCTGAGCGCTCTGCGGAGCAATATCGCCTACTTCTTCAGCCCCACACAGGTGATGGCCAGCGAGCATCCTGAGGATGCGATATTCCGGGTTGGCGGCTTAGTGGTCGAAGATACGCTGCAACGCCAGCCGGACGGTCTCAGGGTACGTTTCGATGTCACCGATAACGCCGCCACGGTACCCGTCAGCTACACCGGCATCCTCCCCGACCTGTTCGGCGAGGGCCAAGGCGTGGTGGCCAAGGGCCGTATCGGCGAGGACGGCATGTTTTATGCCGAGGAGGTGCTGGCCAAGCATGACGAGTCCTACATGCCGCCGGAAGTCGCCGACTCGCTGCAGACCGCCCATGTTGACGGCGTCGTCGAGGCCACTGTCGATAGCCTGCGGACCGAGGGCGCCGCGCAATGATCCCTGAACTCGGACATGTGGCGCTGATCCTGGCGCTCATCATTGCGGTGGTGCAGGCGGCCTTCCCGCTGGCAGGCTCGCTGTCGGGCAATCGCCCCTGGATGACCATGGCCCGGCCCCTGGCCTATGGTCAGTTCACCTTTCTGACCATCGCCTTTGCCTGCCTAGTGCAGGCCTTCCTGACCAGTGATTTCTCGGTTCTGTACGTCGCGCAGAACTCCAACACACTGCTGCCGGACATCTACAAGGTGTCCGCCGTCTGGGGCGGACACGAGGGCTCATTGCTGCTCTGGGTCCTGTTTATGGCCGCCTGGGGCGCCGCGGTGGCCGCTTTGAGCAACAATCTTCCGCAGGTTGTGATTTCTCGGGTCATTTCGGTACAGGGCATGATCGCGGTCGGCTTCCTGCTGTTTATGTTGCTGACGTCTAATCCGTTCGAGCGCCTGTTCCCGATCCCTCCCGAGGGCCGCGACCTGAACCCGCTGCTGCAGGACTTCGGCCTAGCCATCCATCCGCCGATGCTCTACATGGGTTATGTCGGTTTCTCGGTGGCCTTCGCCTTTGCCATTGCCGCGCTCATCGGCGGTCGGCTCGACGCCGCCTGGGCCCGCTGGTCACGCCCCTGGACCACGGTCGCCTGGGTGTTCCTAACCATCGGCATCGCGCTCGGCTCATGGTGGGCCTACTACGAGCTCGGCTGGGGCGGCTGGTGGTTTTGGGACCCGGTCGAGAATGCGTCACTCATGCCCTGGCTGGTCGGCACCGCGCTGATCCATTCGCTGGCGGTCACCGAGAAGCGCGGCGCCTTCAAGAGTTGGACCCTGCTGCTCGCCATCTTTGCCTTCTCGCTGAGCCTGCTCGGCACCTTCCTGGTGCGCTCCGGCGTACTGACCTCGGTGCATGCCTTCGCAACCGACCCTGAACGCGGGCTGTTTATCTTGATCTTTCTCTGCTTCGTCGTCGGCGGTTCGCTGGCGCTCTACGCCTGGCGGGCGCCGGAGGTCTCTGAGGGCGGGCGCTTCGACCTGGTGTCGCGCGAGACCGCGCTGCTGGGCAACAACCTATTGTTCGTTGCCTTCACGGTGCTGGTGCTGTTCGGCACACTGGCGCCTTTGATCTACGAGGCCTTCGACTGGGGGAAGATCTCGGTCGGCTTCCCCTGGTTCAACAAGATGTTTATCGCGCTCGCACCCTTCCTGGCGATTCTGCTGGGCATCGGCCCGGCCGCGCGTTGGAAACAGGATGACCCAGGGCGCATGACCAAGATGCTCTGGATCGCCTTCGCGCTCAGCATCCTGGTGCTCGCCATCGCCGCGCTGCCGCTATTCAGCGGTGGCCATTTGTGGGTGCCGATCGGCATCGCGCTGGCTGCCTGGCTGCTGTTTTCCCACGTCACCATCCTGCGCGAGCGGCTCAAGAACAAGCCCGGCCTTAAAGGCCTGGTCGCGGACCTGCGCGGGAACGGTCGCAGTTTCTACGGCATGCTGGCCGCACATATGGGCGTGGCCATTTTTATCGTCGGCGTGACCATGGTGTCCAACTTTCAGGACGAAGAAGACGTGCGCATGTCCCCTGGCGACAGCCATGAGATTGCCGGTTATCGCTTTGAGTTCCTCGGTGCCGAGCCGGCGGCGGGACCGAACTACCGGGCCGACCGGGGCCATTTTTTGGTCTATTCCGGCGAGAAAGAGATCGCGGAGCTGTTTCCGGAAAAGCGCAGCTATTTGGGCGGCGGCATGCCCATGACCGAGGCCGCCATCGACGCTGGCCTATTCCGTGACATCTATGTTTCCCTCGGCGAGTCCGTGGGCGGCGGCGACTGGGCACTGCGGCTGTACTACAAACCTTATGTCCGCTGGATCTGGCTCGGCGCCATCTTCATGGCGCTCGGTGGTCTTTTGGCCGTCAGCGACCCGCGTTATCGAACCGCTCGCGGTCGCTCTACGGCGCCGGTCGGCGGCGCCGCGGCAAGGGCCTAGCACAATGGAATCGACATCACTGCCTTCGTCCAAGGCGAATCCACGGCGCCTGTTCTTTGCCCTGGTACCCCTGGCATTGTTCATCGCGCTGGTGGCGCTGCTGGTGTTCGGGCTCGGCAACGACCCACGCAAAGTGCCCTCGCCGCTTGTGGGCAAACCAGCGCCTGAGTTCAGCCTGCCCGAGCTCACCGACCCCGGGCGTCGCGTCACCAGGGCCGACCTCATGGGCGAGATCTCGCTGGTCAACGTCTGGGCCTCTTGGTGCAGCTCCTGCCGCGCCGAACATCAGGCCTTGATGGCCTTGTCGGACAACCCGGATTTCCAGATTGTCGGACTAAACTGGAAAGACGAGGCCGCCAACGCCACGGCAGTGCTGCGCTTGACTGGCAACCCCTACGACATGAATGGCTATGATCCCGACAACACCGCCGGCATTCATTGGGGCGTCTACGGCGCCCCAGAGACCTTTGTGGTTGATCGGCACGGCATCATCCGCTACAAGCACATCGGCCCGATCGACCGCCGCGTGTGGGAACAAACCCTTCAACCGCTGGTGGCGCAACTGAAAAGCGAGGGCTAGTGGAGCAGGGCAGTTTTCCAACAATCAACCAAACAATATGTCATCACTGATAAAGACCCTACTGCTGTCCATCCTCTTGCTCGGCGCCGCCTCGGTCGGCGCCTACACGCTGGAGGAGTTCACTTTCGACAGCCCGCGGCAGCAAGAAGAATTCCGTGAATTGATCGGTAAGCTGCGCTGCCTGGTGTGCCAAAACGAATCCTTGGCGGGCTCCCAGGCCGAACTTGCCCAGGACCTGAGAAACGAGGTCTACAAGATGATGCGCGCCGGGCAGTCGCAGGACCAGATCCTCGACTTCCTAATCGCCCGCTATGGCGACTTCGTGCTCTATGATCCGCCGCTGAAACCCTCAACCTACCTGCTCTGGTTCGGGCCTTTCATACTGATCGGCATCGGCGCCGTGTTTATGGTGCGAGCGCTGCTGCGCAAGAAGGCGACACCAGACCAGGGGCTGAGCGACGCAGAACGCCAACGCCTCGCGGACATGCTCGCCAATCGCGACGGCAAAACGGATCAAACCTCATGACCATCTTTTGGATTCTTGTCGTCGGGCTCTCTGGCCTGGCGCTGTTGTTCGTGCTTGCGCCGCTGCTTGGCGGTGGAGGTGCCGATTCCAGAGAGCAGGAAGACGTTGACCCCGACGCGGTCAATCTGGACCTCTTTAAGCAGCAAATCGCGGAACTTGACGCCGACCTTACCGCCGGCAAGCTGGATAAGAGCCAGTATGATTCCGCCCGGCAGGACCTGGAGCGCGAAGCGCTGACTAACATTGGTGCGGGCAAAACACAGCAAACGGAGGGCATCGCGCTGCCGAGCGCAAGGCTGACCGCACTCGCGCTCCTGGTGGCGGTGCCCGCTTCGGCGCTAGCCCTGTATCTGGCCCTGGGCAGTCGGGACATGATCGTGCGGATGGAGCCCGGCGCGATCGCTCAAACCGCGACGGCGCAGGGCCATAGCGGAGCACCAGACGGCATGCCGCCGCTTGACGTGCTGGTCGAGCAGCTTGAAGCCCGCATGCGGCAGACCCCGGACGACGCCGAGGGCTGGGTCATGCTTGGGCGCACCTACTTTGCCCTGCGCAACCCAGCCAAGGCGGAGGCCGCGCTGGCCAGAGCCTACGAGCTGTTGCCGACCGACACCGGCGTCTTGTTGGCCTACGCCGAGGCGTTCGCCGCCAACCACGACAACAGCCTGGAAGGGCGCCCGTCGGAGCTGATCGCCGAGGCGCTCAAATTAGACCCAACGGACGTGACCGCCCGCTGGCTCTCAGGTATGGCCGCTTTCCAGCGCGGCCAGTTTGCCACCTCGGTCGTGGCGTGGAAGGGGGTACTGGCTGAGATCGATCCCAACAGCGAAGACGCGGACGAATTGCGGCAGTTAATCGCCAACGCCGAGCAGCGCGCTGGTATGCCATCACAGGCGCGGCTAGCGGCCCAGGCCCCCGCGGCATCGAGCCCGCCATTGGGCTCCCCAGTGACCCCCTCAATGGACTCCCCCGTCGACTCGAGACCGAGCCCTGGAGCGAACGCCGGCGCTGCATCGAATTCCGCGTCCAGCACCGGCCAATCCAACGGAGGGCAAGCCACCGCAGGCGAATCGACTGGGGTCAGGCCAGTGGTGAACCCGCCAGTCTTGAACCCGATAGCGGACAAGCCCTCAGAGCAGCGAAAGGAACTGTCAGCCAGCGACACCGGGTCTTCGGCGAACACCGAAACCGACGCCATGACCGCGGCCGCAATCAACGTCGCTGTCTCGCTATCCCCGTCGCTCGCCAACCGCGCCGCCCCCGACACCACGGTCTTCGTTTACGCCAAGGCCGCCGCGGGCCCGCCGATGCCACTGGCGGTGCAACGGATTCGAGTCGACGATTTGCCGACAACGCTCAGGCTTACCGACAGCATGGCGATGATGCCGGCGATGAAACTGTCGAACTTCCCGCGTGTCATCGTCGGCGCTCGCGTCTCCGCCAGTGGCCAGGCCATGCCGCGGTCCGGGGACCTGGAGGGCGAGACCGGCCCGATCCCAAGCAACAGCGCCGATCGGGTATCCATTACCATTGACCGGGTGCGGCCCTGACTCAATTGCAAACGCTTGGCGCGTTGAAGCAGTCAAGGCGCATGCCAAAACAACAATCGCATGCTCCGATCCCTGCTGCCGCTGCTGACGGTCCTCGCTCTGACCCTGATGCTGTTCGCCAATGCCGACACCCAACGGCGAACCGGAAACAGCCTGATCCGGCAGCGGCCCGGCTACCTCTTCAGCCTGCTCCCCGCCAGCCTCGCCTTTGGTTGGTCCTTTTATTGGCTGAACCTCTATTTACAGCTCTGGACCTTCCCGCCGGCCGCCGAGAGCGTGCCCTTCGTGCTTGGAAAATCGCTGTACTACAGGATGCTGCTGCCAGCGCTGTTAAGCCTGCGCCAATGGCTGGCGTCTTTCCCGAGGCCGCTCGACCTAACCACAAGCGCCCGATCGATTCCGGGTCGATCCTCGCTGTCACGACTCTGAGTTGCAATCAACTGCTAGGTCCCGCGTGGATCTTCCACTTGCCCCTGATCGGCGAACCAAGTTTGCTGGATTTATCCTTCCCAACCTGGCTCTGGTTCCCGCCGCTGGGAGTGCTTGGTGTCTGGGTCGGCGACCAACTGACCAGCCCTTGGCAGCAACGCCCCCAACAACCACCATTACGCTCTAGGTTTCCAGTGAAGGTGGTCATTGAAGACCTGCTCGGAAGTACCAAACGGCGCTGAGGCAGTCAGATCGCCTACTGCATGATGCGACTGTTGACCCCAGACCTGCTGCCATTACCCGCCCGAACAGCGGTCTCAGTTGAGGGTGACAGGGGACACAAAGCCCTCCGGCTTTAGTGCCAGCACGGCGATTCGCGAGCCCTGAATGACATCTTCGGCGGTTGTGCCGATGAAGACCCCAGCTTCTCGATGGCGGCCGATCGTCCCCATCACGATGAGGTCGCTGTTCAGATGGTCCGCGCGTACCAGTACCTGCTCGGCGGCATCGCCCTTGGCCAAATGGACCCGACCGTCGTTCATCGTCAGGCCATAGTCTGCCACGAGCGCACCGAGTGCCTCAGCATGATCGTGCTCGATATGCCGCAAGACATCCGCAAGTCCAGCGCCCGCTCCGGCGGCTGCGCCGCCCCGCCCTTCATTCGCGACCATAAACTGCCACGCATGTACGACGTTGAGTTCAGCACCATCGTGCTCCGCCAACGCGATCGCCCGCTCCATGATCAGCTGATTCAGGGGTTTTGCATCGGTCGTGACCGGGTCAACGGCAGCGAGGATCGAGCGATAACGCGGGGCACCCTCGGCCACCTGCCTTTGGAGCTTAGGATCGATCCAAACCGGGCACGGACATTTCCGCAACAGGTGCATATCGACACTACCGAACAGACCTGCACCCGCTCCGCTGCGCGACCGAGCCGGTTTAACCAGTAGGTCGTAGCCGTCGCGCAGCACCGCGCGGATGACCTCGACGAAGGGATTACCTATCGGCGTGCGCACATGCGCAAGCAGATCGCCCGCCCATTCCGACGCGAGGTGGACCAAGGCAGCATTCCGCTGCTCACTCTGCTGTGTCTCGTCGGCGAGACCGTAGCGCTTGATCAGGTCCGCGGCGAGGTCAGATTGCGGCGTGACGTCGATCAGCGTCAACCTAGCTTGATTGCGCCGAGCCAGATCGACTGCCCGGCTAAAGGTCGCGCTTGGAACGAACTCGCCGTCGGCGAAGTAGAGAATGTTCTTCAGACCCCGCATCATTGCCTCGCTGCCGAGCGCCCGCCGAATGGCGGTGCACGGCTGTGTTGATCCTGTATCGGTGGTTGGTGCTGGTGGTCGGATTATCGTTGCGGCAAAGGCTCGTGCGATTGCAGCATGAATCCAACCATCTAACACCGAGGAGACCTGGAAGTATTCAGACTTCCCGGAAAAGCTAGAAAACCGTTTCGGTGTTTGGACGGTCTTGCCGTTGTCGGTCATCTCAATCGTTGTTGTAATCGCAGTCTGGCGGTAACCCGACAACGACAACGATCTTGGCTTCAGCCTGACGCGTCTATGCTCGGATTGACGGGGTCAGAGTTGATGGGCGTACAGCACCTCGACCTCGTCGAGATAGGCGATGCCGGAGAAGTTGTCGAAGTATCGCTTGGCAACCTGATCGGCGATGTCTTGCGCGACGGTCTCACTCGCCGTAATCACCTCCAGCTTGATGTTGGTGAAGGTATCCGAGATGGACGGCTGACCCGAAGAGCGCGTATTCCGACTCCCCTTCCCGGCAGCCCCCATGACCGTGTAACCGGTCGCTCCGGCCGCTTCAATGATCTTGGTGATGTCCTTCAACAGCACCTTTTCGGTGATGATCACCAACTTTTTTGCTTGCTGTGCCATGATGCATGACCTCTCGTCGCCTAACGGCCTTGATTGATTCAAAAATCGCTCGTCTTAACCGGTGGAGCCAAGACGGCAAGTCAATGCGCCCAAAACCCGAAAACCGGCGCCCGCGTGCGCGGGCGATGACAGGGGGCCTAGACGCCGAATACCGCTTGGGCCAAACCGATATAAAGCGGGATGCCGATTGCGATGGCGACCGGTGTGCCGACACTCGTCGATGCACCGATGTAGGCCGACGGGTTGGCGCTCGGGATACCGGCGCGCAAGGTCGGCGGCCCTGATATGTCGGAACTCGAGCCGGCGATGACCGCAAGCAACACCACGCCGCCGGGACTAAAGCCAGTCAACTCATGGGCGATGTAGCCGAAACCGAAGGCGATCAGTCCATGCATGATCGGCGCGACGGCTGCATAGACCGCGTACCAGTGCGCCACGCGGCGAAGCTCATTGAGGCGCGTATAGGCCTCCATGCCCATGATCAGCATCAGCAACGAGAGCAAGCCGCGAAAGAGCGGATCATAGAAGCCGACAAACACCTTTTCAGGACGCGTTAAGAGGCCCAGCGCGATGCCAAGCAACAGCGCCGACAAGGCCGACCCCTGCAAGCTCTCTTTGATGATTGGCCAGATGCGAACCTTCTCATTGGACCCATCCTTGCGCTTCAGGTACAGGTTGGCAAGCACGATCGCCACAACCAGTGCGGGGATATCCATGAAGGGGTAGAGCGCGGGCGCCCAATGCTCGTAGGCGATGCCGTCACTTTCCATGACGACGATCGCCGCGGCCAAGGTTGAGCCACTGACCGCGCCGAAGAGTCCCGCCGTCGCAATGCCGTCCTCGGTGCGAACGCTCGGTAGCAGCGCCAGGGTATAACGTCCGAGCAGCACGATAGCGCTGCCGATCAGCATCGCGAAGAGTGCCGGCAACAACATCTCGGCCAGGTTCGCCTCGCGTATCGACATGCCGCCTTCAAGACCAACTCGCATCAAAAGCATAAAGACAACGAACTTATAAATGGCATCGGGAATCTCGAGCCGACTGCCTAGTGCGGCGATGATGATACCGCCAACCAAAAAGGCCAGCGTGGGCGACTGAAGCTGCGCGAGAAACCGCATTGCGAATTCTAAAAGTGCTTCCAAGGTGTCACTCCTCTTACCGCTTAAAGATAATCAGTTTAAGTAAGGCCAGGTCGAAGATGGCCGGGCCACTAGTGCCCTGTCCGAAAGGTAGGGCCACTGATCATCGGACGAAAATTGATTTTCTCGCCAACAGCCATAGAGGATCGACAATTGATTCGAAAACTACGAGCTGTTTCGAAGGAGAATGCGAGCCCGCAAGGGGGTTTGAGTGGCAAAAAGCCTGTTTCCGCCCTCAATCATGCTTCTGGGCGCGGCTTGCAGCCGCGATTTGTCACATCACCCCGGGCCTGGCTCGGCTGTCCGTATCCGGCAACGCCCGGCAGTTCTCTGGTCGAACCTCAGCCCCCCGCCCCCGCGCGAGCCGGCTGCGATGCCGGGGCCGTCAGATCCGACGCTTGTGCGTCGTTGGCTGCCTCCGGCGCGCTCGGGCCGATAGCATGGTCCTGGTAGGTAAGACCGGCGCCATGCCGGGTCTCTTTGCGGATGCGCTTGTACAGCATCCAGACCCGCAGCGCATAGAGGAACAGCCGCGAATAGGTGCTGGCGATCTCCCAAGCGCGGCGGGGATGGAACAGCAGCGGGTGCTCAATGGCATAGCCCGGCCTGCGCTGCTTGCGGACCTTGCGCCGGATGAAACCGCCCTGCAGCGGATGCACCCGCTCGAACTTGAAGCAACCGTAAAATTCCAGCGCGATCTCCATGACCCGCTTCGGGTTGCGGCCGAAGGTAGCGGCGCGGCGCATCAGCGTTTCCAGGTGCGCAAAGGAGTAGTAGTTGTCCCAGGCGTCGCGGTAGGCGCCGATCCACTCGGCCTTGGACATCCTCGGGTGAGCGGTACAGATGTGTTCCAGGTCGTAGATGTTCATATCCGGGTCCAGTTCGATGCCCTGTTCCGACAGGGCCTTGTGATCCGCCGAGCCGGGCAATGGGGTCAAGCAGAACAGCTCTAGTATGTCCAACGGCAACTCGCGCTTGATGGTCTCGATGTCGGCGGCGATAGAGGCTGGTGTGTCTCCCGGAAAGCCCAGGATATAGCCGCAATAGGTCGTCACGCGCTTCTTCTGCCAGGCGATCAGCATGTCACGGTAGTTGGCGATCTTGTTCTGCTTCTTATTCGCCGCCTTAAGGTTGTCTGGGTTGACGGTCTCAAGACCGATGAACACGCGCGACACCCCGGCCTTGCGCGCCTTGTCCACGAAGCCCGGCAGCTTGTGACACATGGTGTCCACCTGAATGGTGAAGTTGAGTTTCACGCCCAGTTCCCGGCGTAAGGCGGCGATGCGCTCGAAGATCGGCTCCCAGTTGCGGTTGCGCGCGAAGTTGTCGTCGGTGATGAAGTAGTGCCGGATGCCATGGGCGACGTTCGCACGCAGCAGCTGCTCGATATCGTCGGGGCTGCGATAGCGGGACTTGCGGCCCTGCACGTTGATGATGGTGCAGAAGCTGCACAGGAAGGGGCAGCCGCGGCCGGCATCGAAGGTACCCGGCATGGGCGCGTAGCGGCGCGCGACCTTGGGCGGAAGATAGGGCATGCGCTGACCTTCCATGCCCGGCAGGTCGTTCATGTAGTCGTATAACGGCTTCATGCGCCGTTCCTGCGCCGCGCGCAGCAGGTCCATGAAACGGCTCTCGGACTCACCTGCGAACAGCGTGACACCGAGATCTTGGGCCTCGCGAAGGTCCGCCGGCAGCCGCGGCAGCATGGCCAGGCAGCCGCTGACATGGAAACCGCCGATGGCCACCTGCACCCCCGCGGCGCGCAGCTCCCGGGCCATGTCCATGGCCCGCGGGTACTGGTTGGACTGCACGCCCACCATGCACACAAGTCCCTCGCCGCCGGCCTTCTGGATGCGATTGATGATGCGCCGCAAGGGGATGACCCTGTTGGTCTCGTCATAGGCCCGCACGCGAATATCCACGGCCTCGCCGAGCGCATGCTGCTCACCCGCCTCCAGCGTCAGCGCATAGAGACTGGCCAGCGAGTTGGACGGGATCCAAGCCTTGACCCACTGGATCACATAGCCGTCATCATCATAGTGAGACGGCTTGATCAACTCGACATAGAACGAACGGCGAGACCGACCCATACAGAACCTCCCGGGACGGCACCGCGAGCAGCCCCTAGCAAACGGATTGGGATAGGAAATCCAGCCATTTGTGCACGTCTGGCAGCGATTCAGGCATGAGGCTAGAGCAGGATCGCGGGCCGGTCAAGGCAGCATCCGGGCGCTCAGTCGCCTATTGAGCCCCGATGCGCAATGGCGGCCGGGCGGCAAAAACTTGGCGGACGCCATGTCCTTAGACCTTCCGGAATCAGAATTCTCGATGCATTCAACAGGCTGATAGTGCTCACAAGGCTTCGATAATGAGGCAATCGGCCTGGCCAATGTCGGCGGATTTTAAGGTCGTTGTCGTCATCGAGCTGCCGCAAGATTAGGATTAAAGAATGATCCGAGACAACTCAAACGAGTGCAAATGGTAAAGTGGCAGGATAATCCACGGTAATTCATAAACCATGCATTTTCGCCGCGAGACGGTGGGCATCCATACCCTATCGACATGAACCCACGGAGGAGACCCTCATGACCCTGTCTGATGATGCAACCAATCGAGCCGCCGTCGTCGCCGTGTTCGGCGCGCTTGAAAAAAACTGGGGCTGGCTACTGGCCTTCGGGATCATCTCGATCCTCCTCGGAGGCGCCGGCCTCTACATGACCTTCGGGTTAACCATGGCCACCGTTGTGTTCTTCGGCGCCCTGCTCCTGGCCGCGGGCCTGCTGCAGCTCGTGCAAGCCTTTGGGTGCAAGGGCTGGAAGGGTATGCTGGCGCATGTAATGATTGCCCTGCTCTATGTCGCAGCGGGGATGCTAATACTGATTGATCCCCTGCTCGCCTCAAGCCTCCTCACGCTCGTCTTGGCCGGTATCCTGATCGTTGTTGGCCTGGTCCGAATCATAATGGCTTTACAGGTCCGGGGGATGGCCGCGGGCTGGTACTGGGCGCTGCTCTCTGGGTTGGTGTCTATTCTCCTCGGCGGCATGATCATCGCCAAATGGCCGGCGTCTGGTCTATGGGTGATCGGTCTGTTCGTGGCCATTGAACTCATCTTCAGCGGCTGGTCTTACGTCTTCCTGGCCCTAGATGCACGCAAGTCCCGACAACTCCGGGCTTAGCCCGTCTGAAACGCGCCCAATGCACAACTCTGACGGCGCCGAAACTCGAAGCAAAACGCCCTTTCACCCAAACCCCTGGTGACGCAAGACTCAAATGTGACCCAAAGCCCAATGTCACCCCAAAGGAGACCATAATGACTGAAATCAAAAACGTCGAGATGGCGCGCTACCAACGCGAGATCGCCGAGGACCTTCGACACATGCTGAAGAAATACACCCGCATCATGGAGTGGGAAGTGCCGGACGCCGTGGACGAGGGCGAAACGCATCGGTTGATTCTTCAGTCTCTGCGGGATGCCCTCGCCGAGGTTGAAGCAGAGGTTTCGTGACTGGACTGGAGACTGGGTCGGCGCCGCCATCTAGCGAGTACGGCTCTTTCCAACTCGATCTCGAAACACGCATCGGCACAGGGACGCTCAAGAACGGCGTGCCGAGAGCTGATACAGCTCAGACCAGATGCCGGGCGCGGTGTCATCCTCCAGTAATCTTAACCAGGGCGGAGAATCCGCCACGACGCGCCGGACCAGATCGGCACGATGCTAGTGTTGGCGAGCGATGGCGGAGCTTCGTAGGAGCGGCTCGCAGCCGCGACTCCGCCCGTGCAACGACAGTCGCGGCTGCACGCCGCTTCCACGGCTTAAACTTTACGGCATTGCGCCTCGGACCCATCCAGCGTGCGCGACGAGGACACTGGGTTGAGACTCAGATAACCCAGCAGCGCATGGGAGCCCTGGAAGAGTCAACATCCAACATTTTGACGCCCGTTGACGCAGCATTGAAAGCGCGCGGGGAAAAGTCCGCTGCCTCTGTATGCGACCTGCACCCAAATCGGGTTATTCTTTCAGGCTTGTGTCAATACCGAGTTGTCTGGCGGTTTTTGTCGGATGACATTGGCAGCCTTTTTTGATGCTTGTAAGGCTCGCAGCGAAGAAGCCGAACGACGCGCCTAACGATCCGACGCCCGCCATGCCCCGCCCCAATCCCAAGTCGTTAGATCTCGACACCATGCCACGGCCTCGCGTCAGGCTGGCTGCGTTGGTTTTCTTCGCCATGGCTTTGCTTGGCCTTACCATCAGTGGCATCGCGAGTTGGCTGTTACTGGGTCAGGCCGCGTCAGCGTCGATGGCTCCATCCGTGCAGGCCGCGATGACGCCTACAACCGTCTATCTGCTGCTCGGTGCCACGACGCTGTCGTGGGTCACGGCCGGCAGCTTCGCTTGGCTCGCGATACGACAGCTTCAAGATCAGATCACGCTGCTGGCGGAGAGTCGCCAGCGCAACCGCGCCATCGTCGACAACATGGTCGATGGCGCAATTCATATTGATGGCAATGGGCGCATGGTGGCGCTGAACAGGGCTGCCGAACAGATGTTCGAATACGAGAGTCGCAGCCTGCGCGGCGAGGCGTTCTCGATGCTGCTCGCCCGCGGCGATCACAAGGGGATCGATCGTCTGCTCAGGGAAGGCAGCCGTTATTCAGCGGACAAGCGCCTCGTGAGCAACGCCTATGAAGTCAGCGGCAAACGCAAGAGCGGTGAAGAATTTCCGCTCTATCTGGCGATCAGCGAGGTCAAGACCGGTGGCTATCGGGTGTTCACGGCTATCGCTCGCGACCTAACCGAGACCCATCGCCGGATGGCCGAGCTGGCCGAAGCGCGCGATCAAGCCATGGCAGCGGATATGGCCAAGAGCCAGTTCCTGGCGGTGATGAGTCACGAGATCAGAACGCCAATGAACGGTATCCTCGGTATGCTCGACCTGCTGCGTGACGGCTCCTTGACTCAGCAACAGAAGGGATTCCTTGATACCGCCGAGGAATCGAGCAACACTTTACTGGCCATCATCAACGACATCTTGGACCTGTCGAAGATCGAGGCCGGCAAGCTGGACCTACAGGCTATCGACTTTGACCTGCGCACCAATGTCGAGGAAGTCACCGCCCTGGTGGCGTCGAACGCCGTCAACAAAGAGATCGAGATCGCCAGTTCCGTTGAACGCAATGTGCCGGAACAGGTGCGCGGCGATCCCTATCGCATACGCCAGATCCTGCTCAATCTGCTGGGCAACGCGGTCAAATTTACCCAGCAAGGCGAGGTCCTGGTGCATGTTAGCGCGCGATCGGACGAACACGACAAGCTACTAATTCGTATAGAGGTTCGCGACACCGGCATCGGCATTGATCCGGAGATCGCCAAAAAACTGTTCCATCCCTTTACCCAAGCGGATGCATCCACCACTCGACGCTTTGGCGGCACCGGGCTTGGGCTCGTGATTTCCAAGCGACTGGTCAACCTAATGGGCGGCGAGATCGGCGTCGACAGCAAACCGAACCAGGGCTCGACCTTCTGGTTCACGCTGAGCCTGGCAAAGGCGGAGAACCCGATTCAGCGATTCAATCGCGACCTGCGCGGCGTGAAGATGCTGATCGTCGACGACAATGCCACCAACCGATTGATCCTGGAAAATGACCTTGGCAACTAGGGCGCTGAAACCACGAGCGTGGATGGCTGCTGATCTTAATGATGCTCGGCCGCTGCGGCATCCAGGCGGAGGTGGCAGTTTACGGCAAGCTTGCCATCCGAAGTGCCAAGGGCCAAGGGCCAGAATTGCGCGATCAGGCTGCGCGGCGGCACTAGACGCTTGGCCCGCTTGAAGTAACGCACAGGTCAAGCTTCACGAGGCGCTGCGTTCGTCGGCCTGAGGCATCGCCTCGCTAGGCTCAGCTGTAATGACATCCAAGGAGCCAGTCTCCATAGCCCCCAACCGATTAACTGAATCAACCTAATCCTATGGACAGCATCCAGATCGCCCTGCTCGCCCTGGTGCAGGGCCTGACCGAATTCCTACCCATCTCCAGCTCTGGTCATTTGATTCTGACCCCCTTGTTGTTCGGTTACGAACTGCAAACCCTATCCTTCGACGTGGCCGTGCATTTGGGCACCTTAGGGGCGGTGATCTTCTACTTCCGGCGCGATCTGATCACTCTAGCGACCGCAATGCTGGGTTCGATCAAGAGCCGCGGCATGGCATCGCGCGACGCCCGCCTCGGCTGGATGATCGTCATCGCCACGCTACCGCTGCTGGTCTTAGGGCTGCCGCTGAAGCAGATGCTGGAGCTGTTGCGGCAGGACGACCACCTCATCGCCCTGGTCATCGCCAGCACCAGCATCGGCTTTGGCTTGCTGCTCTGGTATGCGGATATACGCGGTCGGCGCAAACGCGACGAATATTCGGTAAACTGGATCGGCGCCTTGATCATCGGCTGCTTCCAGGCCATCGCCATCATCCCCGGCACCTCACGCTCCGGCATCACCATGACCGCCGGTCTCTTTTTGGGCCTGACCAGGCATGCGGCGTCGCGCTTCTCGTTCCTGATTTCCATCCCGACCATCGTCTTGGCGGGAACAACCGCGACCAAGGACCTGCTGGAGACCTCGGAGCGCATCGATTGGTACGCCTTGGGGCTGGGCGCATTGCTGTCTTTCGTCGTCGCCTACCTGACCATCCGCCTCTTCCTGCGCTTCATTGAGCGCATCAGCATGTTTCCGTTCGTGCTTTACCGCGTTCTGCTCGGCGGCGCTATCTTGGCGCTGGTACTGATGTAGCAGGACGCATCAGCGCGCGGGATACGGCTGCTGAGCGATTAGCATGGCCTCGTCGCGCTGACCTTGGGTGATGTCGCCGAGCTTGGCTTCCTCGCGATAGACGCACACCCAAAGGTCGGAAAACACCCACAGCAATTCATTGCGTTCGAAGCGGAATTGGTGCGAGGAAGGCCCGGTCTTGGTGACGGCCTCTTGCGTGAAGGTCTGGTAGAACAGCAGACCACCAGGGCGCAGCGCGGCGGCGATGGCGCGCATCAATTCGCGGCTGAGAAAGTGCGCGACGACGATGACATCAAAATCCTCGGGCTCGGGCGGATGGGCCTCAATGTTACGCACCTGCGCATCAATGGTCAGGCCCTGCGCATCGGCCGCTCTGCGCAGTTGATCGATGGCCACCGGAGACAGGTCCCAAGCGCAGACGTCGAGCCCCTGGCGTGCCAGCAGCAGCGCATTGGCACCCAGGCCGCAGGCCAGGTCCAGCGCCCTACCCCGCGCTGGCAACAGGTGCAGATTCTCAGCCAGCACCGCGGCAGGCGGGCGCGGCGCCGACGCTGCGCGGTGGCGCTCATCCCATTTGCGGCGCAAGGCATCGGTGTCGAGGTCGTTGCTCATTGTCTTGTATTGTCCCCAGGCTGATGGTGAACACCTAAGCCTCATGTCGGCTCCCGCGATGGCATCCCCGATCTGCTGCCTTCAGGCGCTTCCGGAAACCCAGGTTTTCGCGCGACCAGGTCCTCCGTCTCCTGCCCCGTCTTCCCGTTTCAGTAGCACATCACCGCCACTGGGCTCGCAACCGTGAGCGGCAACTATAGAGCCGACTCAGGGCGCAAGCAAACAGCGCTTGCGCGTCGATCGCAGAACCCGGCACCGCGACACTGTTGGCTATTTGCCCAACGGCAAACTCGCCATGTTGGCGAAAGTTCTCCGCTCGCTCCGACCGCACCAGCACGGTCACCCTGCGCGCCTCAGGGTCGATCAGCCAGTATTCTGGAATCGCGGCCAGCGCAGCAAATAGCACCACGCCGAGAGCCGACGACGCGACATGGTCCGCCAACGCGCGATAGAGAAGGCGACCAACAACTGGTGGAGTTCACTAGGCATCCGCAACACCTCAAGGCGGCCATGGTCGAGCTCCGCCAGGTGGTTACCGGGCAGGCCCAAGAAGTCGTCCTCTTCCCACCCACCCTGAGGCGGGAACAGTTTGGCGACGTCCCATGCGGGCTCACCACCATCCGGTCGATCGGTTTCGGCGAGGTGACATCCGGTTTGGGTCATCAGGTTGGCTCCGGCAAAATCGCCCGACACGGCCGAGGAGTTGCAGCGCATCGCCAAGCTGCTCGGAGCGGGAAAGGAGGCCCTGCTGCTGCGCGAAGCAGCCACCGAGCATCGGGTGAAGCAGACCGCGCTCAAGCAATACGGCATCCTCAGCTTTGCCACCCATGGTGTGCTGAGTGCACCAATGGGGCGCCGAGGAAAAGGCCGCTAAGCGGAGTGCTGAGGTTTGGACGTTTCTCCGCGCGCGCGCCGAAGACGTTTGGGTGCTTCTTCGCACGCGTGTTGACAAGGCGTTGTCCCGACTTCGGGATACCCGCCTGGACGGCGGTCTAATGGCGATGATGGCCTCTTCGGCGAGTTGGACTGCGCCTGCGACCTTTTCTCGCCTAGCCGGCGGTCTGGTGGTTGTGACAGCCTCGTTGGTGCTGGTCGTGGTTCTTGTTCCCACGTTCACCAATAGGTCTCCAGGTGCTGCTGGACGACTTGGTCAAGCGCGGTTTGCTCGGGACATCGACGGCGATAGGCAGCCGTGCGACATCCCGGTGGCGCGACGACCATCTCGGCTTTCGCGTGCCATCATGTTCGTGAGTTGCTAGTCTGCGTGACCCTGTCCGCTGCCTTTCCGCCGCGTCGTGAGGGCTAGGCTTCCCGAGGCACACAGGAGCAGAACCATGACGACCGACGGACCAAAAGGCTGGTCCAGCAGCAGGGCCGCCGTGAAGGCGGTGAGATACGCGAGAAGCCCGATCAGGCTCGACCAAGCCAGGGTTCGGCGCCAGCCAATCGCTGTCCGAAACGCGATCCAGGCTGGCACCAGTACCAGCGCGAACGCGGCCATGAGCCCCATGCTTGCCGTCGCGACGGCCATGCCGCCCGCCACGAGTAGGTCGAACCCGAGATGCCAGCGCCAGGCGGGCAGACGATTCGCGGCCTCATGATGTGGCAGGAGTCGCGCCCGCAAGAGTCGCGGCATCAGCCAAGGCAGTGCAATCGCACTGGTCAGCGCTAACAAGACGGCGCCGGCAAGATCGACGGGCCCGGCGAAGTAGAGCTGTCCCTGCACCAGCGCGTTGCCCAGCATCTCGCCGTGCGCTGAATTGGCGGCAATGAGCAAGAGCGAGGCCCATCCACCGAGGATCATGAAGCCATAGGCCATGTTGCCGCTGACCCTGCCGGCGCCCTTGGCGAAGGCACCGCCGGCCGCCGCGGCGAGGCCGCCGGAAAGCGCGGGGAGTCCCATGGCGAGTGCCAGCAGCGCACCGGCCGCGGCAAGATGCGCAAAGCCGAGCGCCGCGAGCCATTCGCCCCGCAGCATCAACACCGCGCCGAGCAGCGGCAGGACGCAGGCCAACAGCAGGCCGACGAGCAGCGGCAGGCGGAAGATAGGATCAGTGAGTATCGAGAGGTCCATTGGCGAAATTGTCGACCGCGATCAGTTCCGGCAGCCCCTGGTCGCGGTTCGGTTCGGAGACCAGTTCCAGCACGCGTGTGCAGTGGGCGGCCAGGAAATCCCACTCGTGACTGACCAGCAGCACTGCACGATCGGCGGCCCTTGCCGCAAGGATTTCCACCAACACAGCCGTGTGCGCCGGGTCCAGATTGTTGGTCGGTTCGTCGAGTAACACTAGCCGCGAACGCCCGGACAGCGCCGCCCAGACTGAAAGCAGCTGGTGCTGGCCGCCGCTGACGCGGTCGAGCCGCTGGGGGAGTAGGCGTTGCAGGCTGTCCGGCAAGTCGCTCGCGCTATGACCGCTTCCGGCATCGGCCCCAGCAATGGCCAGCAGCTCGCGGCCGGTGACCGGCAAGGGCGTGAAGCGCACCGGTGCTTGGGGCTGCACGGCGACTTGGACCCCGGACGCGCGCCGCACCTGACCGGCGAAGCAGCGCGCGAGGCCCGCGATGGTCGCCAGCAGCGTCGACTTGCCGCTGCCGTTGGCGCCCCATAGACCGACGACCTCGCCGGCGCTGAGTGCCAGCGACACCGGCCCCACCACCGGCCGGGACCAGCCGGCAACGAGGCCGTCGACCGCCAGCAGTGCCGGCGGCCGGGGCTCAGCCGGCACTGGCAATGGTGCTGACCCAGCGGTCGATGTGGCGCAGATAGCCGTCGCCGTTGGCGCTCACCGGGGGCTCCAGCGGCAGCATCCGTACCGACCAGCCCAGCTCGCGACCGAGCTTGCGCGCTCCCTTGGGCGACTGGTAGGGGGCGTGGATGATGATGCCGTCGTGGCCCGCGAGCTTGCCGGCCAGGTTGCGCAGGTCACGCCCGCTCGGCGGCACCCCGGGCACCGGCTCGATGGTGCCGAGCAGGGGCACGCCGAAGCGCTCCAGCAGGTAGATGGCATCGCGGTGATAGAGCACGACCCCCGGCGCATCCGCGAGCTGGGCCTGCCAGCCGGGCATGCGGCTGTCGACGGCCTCGGCGAAACGCGCTGCGTTGCGCCGGTACTGCGCCGCATTGGCCGAATCCAGCCGCGCCATGCGCTCACCCAGGGCCTCGGCCACCTGCGCCATGCGCATCGGGTCCAGGTCCACATGCGGATTGCCCGCCGGGTGCACATCGCCCTGGGCGCGGTCCGCGGTACCGCCGACATCCAGCAACGGAACCTGGGCCGCGGCCTCGAAGTAGCCTTCGCGCCCGGGCTGGATTGCGGGATTGGCGGCGCTGGAGGTTGCCGCCGGCAGCCAGCCCACCTCCAGCTCGGCACCGATGGCGACCACTAAATCGGCGCCCCGTAAGGCGCGGATCATGCTGGGCTTGGCCTGCAGCATGTGCAGGTCCTGATCTGGACCTGCGAGCACCGTCAGCGCGGCACTGGGCGCAACGGCCCGCACCAGGGCACCCATACTCGGGCTGGTGGCGACCAGGTCGAGAGCTAGCGCCGGGCCTGCAAACAGCGCCAGCAGAGCGATCAGCCATCGATTCATATTGCTGCTCCTTCCAAGTCTCGGCTTTGACATCTGTGGCACCTCAGAACTTGTGGGCGCCATGGCTGCCCAGGCTTACCAGGAACTGCATGTAGAAGGCGTTGAACTGCTCACGCTCGTTTTCCGTTACCAAGATGTCGTTGTAGGCGTACTGAGCGCGTAGCTGCGAGAACTCGGACAGGCTCCAGGTGACGTCCAAGGTCCAGCGGTCGGAGCTGCCGAAGCCCTCGCTGCGCCCGCCGCCACTGACCTTGTTGGTCAGGCCCAGCACGTCGTAGCGCAGCCCGGCCTTCCACCGTGGCAGGAAGCCGTAGGTGGCCTGCGCATAGAGACCGTCCGTGGTGTACTTCCTCGAGGTACCGATTTGCTCCGGATGGGCGCTGGAGCGTATCTTCATGTCCGAGATGGAGCGCAGGTATTCGGTCTGGAAAACGATGTCACCCTGGCCGTAGGCCTTGGGTGCGTCATACTTGTAGACCAAGTCAAGACCCCAGAGGTCCGCGTTACCGGCGAGGCCCGTCTCGTGAAGTTCTTCGGTGATGCCGTCGCCCTGGGCGTGCATGTGGTCGTGGTCCGCGTGCTCGTGCTCCTCGTCGTGGGCCTGTCCTTCGTCGTGCGCATGATCATGCCCGTGATCCTCCTCGTGCGCATGATCCTCTTCATGCTCATGCCCATGCTCATCCTCGTGCTCGTGGTCTTCCTCATGCTCGTGCGCCACGGCATGGGTATGCGTGCGTACCTGCTGCTGCTGATCCGCATGCGCATAGGACACGCCAAACTGGAGCGCGTGCTTGCGACCGAGGTCCGGCGCGACCTTGGCGAATGCAGTAAAGAGTCGGGGGCCGTCCTGGGTCTGGCCGAGGTTCAGCGCAACCTGTTCCGCTTCGTTGACCGTGGCGCCGAAGATCTCCTGGTTGCCCTGCAAGGCCTCGCCGCCGATGAGGGCGTAGAAGGGCAGGTCGTCCGGCACCCAGGTGAGCTGCAAGCCCGTGTCCTGCAGGCCATGGAAGCCTAGGAGGTTCAGGTATGGCAGGTTCTGGTCCACAAAGTCCCACTGGTGCGGGTGCTGATCGTTGACGTAGCCAAAGCCACTGAGAAACTTACCCCCCTTGACTTTAAGGCCGTAGGGGAGCGACCGGGTCTCGAAGTAGGCCTCTTCAAGCTCGACGTTGCCATCACCGTCGATGGAGATGTACGTGGCCGCGTCGAAGTAGGGATCCACCGTCGCGGTAAACGAAATCTCCGCCTCGCGGAAGTTGAAGCCGGGCTCGGCAACGTTGTGCACGTGACCGCCATCGCCATGGTCGTGCCCATCGCCCTCCTCGCCGTGTTCGTGGGCAAGGCTGCGCCCTGGCCAGAATGCCTCGCCCACCAGCGCGGCGCCATCTCCTGCTTCGGCATCGTCCTGGTAGTAGTTGCCGTCGAGAATGACGGAGATCTGCGGGTTGAAGGCGCTGCCGGACGTCACGGCGCCGAACAGCCCGCCGCCGCGACCGCCGCTGCGATCACCACTGGGGGCGGACTGTCCTTCCGCGCGTAGCACTCGCGGTGCGGTCATGGGCAGCGACAGCGCGTCGGCGCCAGCCGCCTGCCGCGCGATCTCCGCGGCATTCTCCGCATCCGATAGGCGCGACTCCAGCGCCTGGATGCGGCTCTCATACTGGCTGCGCATCGCGTCGAGTTCGGCGCGCAGCGTGTCGATGTCGGCATCGCCGGCGGCGAGCGCGGTGATTGGGGTCAGCAGGGCGGCCAAGGGCGCGCCCCGCACTAGGGGTGAGTTCATTTCTGCATTCCGCGTGAATCAACGATGAATTGGCTGAGGTTCAGCCCTGTCGGGATGACAGGGGTCAGCGCCCGTTGGCTGGACGGGGGCTGGACCGGATATCCATCGGCGGCGCGCGTGCAGGATGCGCGTTGAAGATTGCTCCAAGTCGCGGTGAAGCGATTGCAGTTGGCTGCGACACCGGCGACCGGGCGGCGGGCACGAGGAGAAGCGCGCCCGCGACCTGCCCGGCACCCAGTGACGCGCCAGCGGTGCAGGTCTCGCAGTGTTCCTGCTCCACCTGCCCCAGGTGCTCAAGGTCGTGCAGTGACAGCAGCGTCTGCGCCAGAACCAAGACGCAGGCCAACAGCGTAAAGCCCAGATTGCGAACCAGCGTCCGAACCAGGGCCTCGGCGGCGGATGGGTCGAGCGGATCATTGCTGGGGGTCATGGATCGGTTGACGCTCTATTCGGATGACGACCCAAATGTTATACCATATCCAATCAAGATGATGCATGTTCGCGCAAGCATTGCAGAACTCGGTCTACAGCTATGCTGTGATCCTGGTGGTCTTCCTACTCGCCCTCGCCGCCGGGTCATTCGTCGCTGCTTGGCTTGCGCGGCGCCGATGGCCCGTTGTGCCGACGCTGTCGGTGCTGCTCTGTGCGGCGGCGCTGCTTGTTGCATCAACGCCACATCTGTTCTTCCTAATCACCGATGGCCTGGGCTACCTGAGTAGCAGGCGCGATTGGCTCGGCTATCTTTTTGCCCTGGCCAACGCCGCCCTGATCATCCTCGCCGCCCCGACGCTGGTGCTCGGCGTGGTCTTTCCGTACCTGTGGAAGGCCGCGGACCCAGGCGGGGGCACAACCGATCGCGGCGCCGGTGAGCAGGTGGGCGGGCTGCTGGCGCTGAATACCACGGGCGCGATTTTGGGCTCCTTGGCCGCTGGCTTCCTGCTGCTGGAGTGGCTGGGCCTATGGCGCTCCATCCAATGGCTGGCCGGACTCTACCTGGCGGCCGCGGTGCTGCTGATGACGATCGTCCCCGCGCGTGGGCAGGAGTGCCGGACGCGATTTCGACCGGCGCTGGCGGTGGCGCCGCTGTTAGGTTTTCTGCTGCTGCTCTCGGTGTTGGATGCGGGGCGCCTGCCCGCGGTGCGAACCGACCCGGTGCGCCGCGACGAGACCCTGCTGGAGGTGCGAGAAGGCGGCGCCGCCACGGTGGCGGTGGTCCGGCGCGGCGACCACAGGGGCATCAAGGTGGATAACCACTACACCCTGGGCAGCACGCGCGGACACGGCCTGCAGCAGCGTCAGGCGCATTTCCCGCTGCTGCTGCACCCGGAGCCGCGACGGGTGTTCTTGCTCGGCATGGGAACGGGCATCACCGCGGGCGCGGTATTGGCGCATCCGGTAGAACAGCTGGTGGTCGCCGAATTGCTATCTGATGTGGTCGGCGTGGCACGTGATTACTTCGCACCCTTCGCCGGGGGGCTCTTCCAGGACCCGCGCGCAACCATCCTCGCCGAGGACGGCCGTCATCACCTGAGTGCCACCGATGCAACCTTTGATGTCGTCATCGGCGATCTGTTCGTCCCCTGGAAGCGGGGCAACGCGGCACTGTACTCGCTGGAGCACTTTCGCAACGTCGCCGAGCGTCTGGCACCGAATGGACTGTTCGCCCAGTGGGTGCCGCTCTACCAGCTGACGGAGCAGGAATTCGGCATCATCGCGCGCACCTTCACGGCCGCGTTCGCGCACGTGACACTGTGGCGCGGCGACTTTCTGCCGGAGGGTCCGATCGTCGCGCTGCTGGGCCGCGGGCAGTCGCGCCCGTTGGACCCGACCCTGGTACAGCGGCGCGCGGATGCGCTCATCACAGGCGCCAGCAAGGCCGCGGCGGAGCGCACCAGGGAATCCGTGCTGCCGAACCCAGAGACCCCGCCCCTGCTGCTGTACTACGCCGGTAATCTCGGGCGAGCGGCGGACCTGTTCGCGGCCTACCCGCTGAATACCGTGGACCGGCCCGCGCTCCAGTTCAGCGCCGCCCGTTCACAACGGGCCGAGGCCGCCGGACGCGGCGCCTGGTTCGTCGGCGAGCCGCTGATCGCTCTGTTCAACCGCATCCTGGAGCACGCGCCCTTAGCCGAAGATCCGTACCTCGCACGCTTGACGCCGCAGCAGCGTGAGACCGTGTTCGCGGGGTTGGACATCTTTGCGGCTCGCCTCGCCGAGGCGCGCGGCAAGGGCGCGGAGTTCGAGGCGCTGCTCGCTCGGGCGGGTCGCCGGCTGACACCACAGCAACAGCCCAATGCCGAGGCGGCCGAGCTGCGCCGAGCGCTGGACGCCCTGCGCGCGGAGCGGGACACCGCGGTGGAGGCACTGGAGCGACGCATCCGAGGTCTACAAGGCGGCTGATCGACGATTGGCAGTGTTCGAATTGACCATTAGCAGCGCGGTTGGCTAGGTCCGAGACTATGGTTACACTAGCGTTCGTGTCAACGGCCCTAGTGGAGCGGTCAAGATGTTCTGAGACCGTCTCCGTTCGTCGTCGTTGTCGTCGTGATCGGCTTCCGTGTATCCTCGATGACGAACAGGATCACGACAACGACAACGAGCAGCAGCCGACACTGAACGCCTATTGATCAACGACAGCGGAGGAACCCTTATGTCCAATTCCTGCAAGACTCATCCCGACCACGACCACGAGCATGGACCCGGCTGTGGCCATCAGGCCATTCGCCACGCCGACCACCTGGACTATCTGCACGACGGCCACCTGCACCACCGGCACGAGGTCAACGGCGAACCGCACTACGACGAGCATGTCATCGAGGTCAGCGCCACCAATCCCGACGGCTGCAAACATACTGGCGACGCTTGCGCTGCCAATGGTCATGTGCATGGCCCCGGCTGCGGTCACGAGGCCGTGCCCCACGGCGACCATGTGGACTACATCGTCGACGGGCGCCTGCACCATCCGCATGGCGATCACTGCGACGATCATGGTCCGGTGACCCTGGTCTGATGCCCGCTCGGCCAGGCCGGCAACGCCACTGGCGGGTAGACCTAAAAAGAGTATTCAACCGCAGATTTTCGCAGCTAGGTCAAGTCCCGAGACCACTCGTTGTCGTTGTCTCTGGTTCCCAAACTCTGAAATCGTGCAAGTATTCTGCGTAGGCTGGGTTGAGGAACGAAACCCAGCTTCGGAGTGACCCTAAGCGATTGAAAGCTGGGTTTCGCAAGCTCAACCCAGCCTACTAGTCCGGCTTTTCAGGGGTCGTTCGGCGAATACTTACACAGTCTCTCTGCTTGGGAACCCGGTCCGAACCACAAACGGTCTCCATGTAGGGTGGGTCAAGCGAAGCGGACCCACCGCCGCACGAACCTAATGCGCTTGAGGTCAAATACTTACAAGTCACGCCAAGCTTGAGCCAGGTGGAACCGCTGCGCTTTTTCCACCCTACATCCGAACACTTTCACAGTCTCAGAGCTTGGGAGCGAGAGAACGAGAGAGACGAGAGAACGGCACCGGGCCTTGATCATCGTTGCGGCCAACCGAGGGTGCGAATGCGTAGCCGGGCCATCTTGGCCCAAGTGATTCGGGGCTGGAAGCCCCGACGACGCGGAATCCCGCGGCCCGTGGTCGGAAGCATGATCAAGGGCCTGCACACCATAGAGCATGGCGGGCGCCGCGTGTCCGCATAGGTTCAGGAACCTAGACCCGGACCGACAATCCATCGGCCAACGACAAGCGGTAGGCGCGATACCCGGGGATGCTGCCGACCAGAAAGCCCGCGGTGATCACGGCCCCGAGCAGCAGCCACTCGTAGCTGGTCGGTCCGCCGATGGGCACAAAGATGCCGAAGCGGCTCTCGATGATGGGCCGGCCCAGGATCAGCGACAGGTAGAGCAGGGCCATGCCCAATAGCGTGCCGAGCAAGGTGAGAAAGCCTGCCTCGCCCATGATCAGCGCGAACACATGGCCTGGACGCGCACCCACGGAGCGCAGGATGGCCATTTCTCGGCGCCGCTCATTGAGGCTGGTCAGCAGAGCGGTCAGCATGCCAAAGAGGCCGACCACGACGACGAAGGCCGAGACGATCAGCAAGGCGTTCTCGGCGACGCCGATCAGGTTCCAGAGCTGGCTCAGTGCAACGCCGGGCAGGATCGCCAGCAGCGGCTCCTCCGGATACTCGTTGACGTAGCGCTGGACCTGGAAGGTGGCGACCTTGGACGTCAGACCCATCAGGAAGGCGGTGATCGCCTTTGGGGTCAGGTCCATCGCACGCGCCTGCTCCGCCGAGACGGACATACCCGGGATCGGCGCGCCGCTCTGCCAGTCGACGTGGATGGCCTCGATCGCCTCCAGGCTGACATGCAGGGTGCGGTCCACCGGCGTCCCGGTGCGCGCCAGGATGCCGACGACGCGAAACGGCTTGTCGTCGTGCCGCGCGAAGCTGACGTCGCTGGCGCCGTGGGCGACGATGATCTCGTCGCCAAGCTTATAGCCCAGCTCTGCCGCCACCTCGGCGCCGAGCACAGTGTCGTAGAGGTCGGCGAAGGGCTGCCCGGTCTCGATGGCCAGCTGGCGACCGCGCGCGTAGCGGTAGTGCTCGAAGTATGCCGGGGTTGTGCCCAGCACCCGAAAGCCGCGATGGGAATCCCCCAGCGAGATGGGCACCGTCCAGGCGACCTTGGGGTGCGCGGCGATGTCCTGGTAGCTCTCCCAGGAGATGTTATTGGTCGCATCGCCGATGCGGAACACCGAGTACAGCAGTAGCTGCACTGCTCCGGTGCGAGCGCCGACGATCAGGTCCGTCCCCGACAGGGTGCTGGCGAAGCTCGCCCTTGCCTCGGTCCGCAGCCGCTCGACCCCCACCAACAGGGTAACGCTGAGCGCGATGGAGATCAGCGTCAGCAGCGCGGTGACGCGTCGGTTCAGCAGGCTCTGCCAAGCCAGGGACAGGATCGCCATGGCTCAGACCTCCTCTCTCTCGGCCAGGGTCTCGCCGAGGGCGCGCTGCGCGGAGCGGTTGACGGCGGCGAGGTCGAAGCTGCGATCGAACAGGTGCTCGAGCGAGGCGTCATGGCTGACGAAGACCAGCGTCGCGCCGGACTCCCGGCACTCATCGAACAGCAGGCGGATGAAGGACTCGCGTCGATCCGCATCCAGCGACGAGGTCGGCTCGTCGGCGATCAGCAATTCGGGCGAGCCCATCAACGCGCGGGCCGCGGCAACGCGTTGCTGCTGGCCCACGCTCAGCGTCGTCACCGCGCGCCGATGCAGGTCGGCATGATCCATGTCGAGATGCGCCAGCAGCCTTCTCGCCTCTGCGTTCAGCCGCTTGCCCCGCGCCAGCGCCTTGGCCCGCCGCTTGGCCGAGAAGCGGCAGGGCAGGGTCACGTTATCGACCACCGACAGATACGGAATCAGGTTGAACATCTGGAAGATGTAGCCGATGTGGTTGGCGCGGAAATGGTCCCGCTCGACACTGCCGAGCCGCTCCAGGGCGTGATCGATGATGCGAACCGAGCCGACGCTGGCCGTCGCCACCCCGGAGATCAGGCCCAGCAGCGTGCTCTTGCCGCTGCCGCTGGGGCCCTTGATAAACAGGCGCTCACCCGGGGCGACCGTCAAGTCTTCGATGTCCAGCACCATCGGTGCACTCGGCTGCCAGCGGAACTGAAGCCCCTTGATGTCGATGACCAATTCGCTGGCCTCCTTTGTCACTGGAACAGCCCGCTTCGCCGGAGAGTGCGTCAGCGGGCTGTCTAAACTTTCACCGTTCAGAACTTGACGACCTGATCCTTCGCCGTCAATTCCGCCGCCCCCTGTTTGTTCTCGATGACGTACTGAACCTTGATCTCCTCCATGCCCGTAAAGGCCTGGAACAACCCGACGGTCAGTCGCACCAGCTTGTTCGGGCTGTCGCACTCGAACTGGTACGCGGCCAGGATGTCCGCATGGGGTTCGCCGTCGTGGTCGTGCTCATCATGATCATTTGTTTCCCCGTCCTCGTGATCATGCTCATCGTGGTCGTGCGCGCCCTTATGCTCGTCTTCAATCAGTTCAGAGGTGACGGTGGCCGTTTGCATTCGGCAGCCGGCCTCGTCGTTGAACCGAAACAGCGCACCGCCGTTTTCGAGCGTGGCGACCGCCTTGTCCATAGCCGCCTGGTCCTCGTCGGAGGAAGGCGCATGTTCGAAGCCGACGATGTTGGCCGCCGGGCTATCGAGCTCCAGCTGCAGCTCTTTTCCTTCGAGGGCCAGGTTCAGCGCGGCGATGCCGTGCACATGCGCCTCCTGCTGGCGATGCTCGTGGTCGTGGTCGTCCCCAGCGGACGCCCAAGGCGCGATGAGCATCAGCGGTGCGGCCAACGCCAGGGTCAGAACGGGTGACTTGAAGGACATGGTTGATTGCTCCTGTTGACATCGGTTGACGGAATACCTTGTATCGCTCCGAGCAGAGCGCCGGTGACCTATGCGCCCGGCTTCGCGCTGCACTGTGCGCAGGTCCCCAGCACCTCAACGATCGGCCGTTTGCTGCGGAAACCCAGCGCGCGGCCCGCCGCACGCAGGCTCTCGGCGACGCTGGTGTCCTCAATCTCGGTGACTTCGCCGCATGCGTCGCAGATCAAGAACTGGCTCGAGTGGGGGTGATCTGGGTGCGTACAGCCAACGTAGGCGTGCAGGCTCTCGAGCTTGTGCACCAGCCCCTGGTCGCGCAGGAAGTCCAGTGCTCGGTAGACCGTCGGCGGCGCCGGATTCTTCAGGATGGTGCGCATCTGATCCAGGAGTTCGTAGGCGCTCACGGGACTGTCGGAGGCACAGAGCAGGCGCAGCACCTTCTTGCGCTGTGTCGTCAGCCGTACGCCGCGCGCTTGACACAGGGCCTCGGCATGCCGCAGCACCCGCTCGACCAGTTCGCTGTTCACGAGCCGTTCTCCCTCGTTGTGCCACTAGCCCCATGCCGCGCAGCCGCCAAGCGCACGCGGCGGCGGTCCAGGATCTGCCTGAAGCTCGCGGATGCCACGTAGACGGCACCCGCCAGCAGGATGATGGTCGGCCCCGCCGGCAGATCCGGGCCGTAAGACAATGCCAGGCCGCTGATGCCGAGCACCGCGCCCAGCAGCGTCGCGATCAGCATCATGCGTCCAAGCGAATGGACATAGTGGCCTGCTATGGCCGCGGGCAGGGTCAGGAGCGCGAGCACCAGGATCAATCCGACCACCTGAATCAACAGCACCACGGTGACCGCGACCAGCACGAGCAGCAGCAGATAGAAGAACTCCACCGGCACGCCCCGCAGCCGGGCAAACTCCTCGTCGAACACGACAGCGAGGAACTGACGGTGATAGACCGCGACGATCATCAGCAGCAGGACGTCCAGCGCGAGCATGAACCACAGGCTTTCGCGCGGGACCAGCAGGATGTTGCCAAACAGATAGCTCATCAGGTCGGCCTGATAGCCGGGTGCCTTGGCGATGAACAGCACGCCGATGGCCATCCCGATGGCCCATAATGCGCTGATCAGGGTGTCCTCCTGCGCGCGCCAGTGCAGCCGGACCCAGCCGATCAGCAGCGCCGCCGCCACCGCCGCCGGCAGCGCGCCTTGCAGCGGGTCGAGCCCGAAATACACCGCCGCCCCCATGCCGCCGAGCACCGAATGGGCAATGCCGCCAGCGAGAAAGGCGATGCGTTTGACGACGACGTAGGTGCCCATGACCCCGCAGCCGATGCTGGCGAGCAATGCCGTCGCCACGGCAGTCTGCAGGAAGGCATGTTGCGTCAGGGCGGTGAAGAAGGCTTCCATTGCGATCGGTATCTATGGTTGATGGGCTCGGCAGCAGTCATTGGGCATGTGCAATCATGCGCATCGACTCGCCGTAGAGCTCCTGAATCACCGTGCCATCAATGGCGTCCGTCCGATGGCAGACCAGGGTACGGTTGACGCAGGCGACTCGGCTCACATAGTTGGAGATGAAGGCGATGTCGTGCGACACCACCAGGATGGTCATGCGTGCATTCAGCGCCTTCAGCAGATCGAAGATTTCGCTTTCCATGCGCTGGTCGATGTTGGCCGTCGGCTCGTCGAGGATCAGGATGCGCGGCTCACCGACCAGCGCCCGCGCCAGCAGCACGCGCTGGAGCTGGCCGCCGGACAGGCTGCCGATCTGCCGCTTGGCAATATCGCCGGCCTCGACCTCCGCCAGGGCGTCGTGCACCGCGGCGCGATCAACATCGGGGGTCCGCCGCGGCCAAACGAGATCCAGCGCTGCGCCGCGCCGGTTGCGACCCATTCGGCCCAACAGCACCACCTGTTCAACGCTGATTGGGAAATCGCGCGGGAAGCTCGGGTGCTGCGGCACGTAACCCAGCAGCCTGCTCGCCGCAACCGGTGACCGCTGGAGCACGCGGATCGACCCTGATTGCGGTTGCAGCAAGCCGAGGATCAACTTCAGCAGCGTGCTCTTGCCGCCGGCGTTCGGGCCGACGATGCCGAGGAATTCGCCGTCCGCGACCTGCAGGTCGATGTCGGTCAGCGTCGGCACGCCGGCATAGGAGAAACTCAGCGCACGGATGGCGATGACCGGGGAGATGACCGGGGCGATGACCGGGCTCAAGGCTCGAGCGCCCCTGCGAACGCGCGCCCAACGCGGCGCAGATTATCGACATAGTCCGCCGCCAACGGATCGACCGCCACGACGACGCCGCTGATGGCCTGTGCCACCTGATCCGCCGATCGCCGATCGAACTGGGGCTGCACGAAGACCACCTTGATCCCATCCCGCTTGGCCTGGTCGATCAGCGCCGCCAAGGCGCGCGCGCCGGGCTCTTTGCCCTCGCGCTCGATGGGCACCTGGGTGAGCCCGTAGGTGTCGGCGAAGTAGCCCCAGGCCGGGTGGAACACCATGAACCTGCGGTTGGGCAGAGGATCGAGCAGCGCCCGCAGGTCCCGATGCAGCAGGTCGAGCTCGGCCACGAAGTCGTCATGGTTACGGGCGAACTCGGCGGCATGGGCAGGGTCCAGTTCCGCTAGCTTGTCGCGAATGACGCCGGCCATGTGCATGACCAGCGGCGGGCTGACCCATACGTGGGGGTCCTGCTCGTGACCCTGCCCCTGTTTGGTCTCTCCGGCGTGCTTGTCGTCGTGCTCGTCATCGCCATGCGCCGGCATCTCGCGCAGCTCGATACCGTCGCGGGCGTCGATGACCTGCATGCCCGGGTTGGCCGATCGAATGCGTTCCATCCACGCGTGCTCGAACGGCACGCCGGTGCGCACGTACAGCACCGCATCCGCCAAGGCGGCGATCTGCCGCGGCGTCGGGTCGTAGGTGTGCGGGTTGAAGCCGGGGCGCACCATTGCCCGTGCGTCCACGTGCTCGCCGCCGATCTGCGCGACGAACGCTTGAATCGGAGCCACGCTGGCGAACACGCGCAACGGCTCCGACCAGACCAGTGAAGGCGCCACGGTCGACAGGAGCGCCATAACCAACAAGACGATGCGCATAGGGATTCCTCTTCTCACGGAGGTCATGGGTGCCAGCTGAAGGGGGTCGAGGGCCAACGCGTGCGCGAATGCCGATTTTGTAACAAGATAACATACACCAGGACGTTCGCGCTACTCAACGGTGCGCACGCGTCTGGCGCTCGTACAGGTCCCGCCGCTCCTGGGCCTCCACGCACTGCGTCGCAACCGGGGGTAAACCCAACAGTCCTGTCATCAGCCGCCACTTCTCTCAAGGCAAGGGCAACCGGGTGCTCATGTCGAGCTCAAAGCGTCCGTACGGGTTGACGTGCTCCCAAATCAGTGGCGTCAGGGGCGGCATAGTCGCGAGGCGTGAGCCGGCCCTGCCAATGCGGTGTCTCCAACATCGCTTGGATCATCAGCGTGTTGATGTAGACCATGCAGTTCTGGATCAGATGGAGGGCGAGCGTGCTGATCTCGTGGTCGTCGCGGCGGTTGCTCACCATCTCGCCACGCCGGGCGAAGAAAACGAAATCGGTCGCTCCGTTCCACTGCTCGACCACGTTGAGCCCCTCGTTGATCTCACGGCGCAGGGCCTCGGAGTGCAGGTAGCGGCACAGAATGATGGTCTTGATGGCCTTGCCAAGCTCCGCCAGCGCCTTGTACGTCGGGTGCTGCAAGTGCTGCCGGGTGAAGCGTCGCAGGATCGCCTCAGTCTCGGCGGTCCCCAGGCGCAGTGCCGTCGTGCATTTGATCATCTGGTCGTACTACTGGCGGATCAGCTCC
>JGI12210J13797_10200978_pt1 | contig 87453 bp, 98 predicted proteins | sample ElkSlonscriptome_3_FD_13797 | JGI IMG/M metagenome (IMG submission 13797) | reverse complement strand
TTGGTGCCCCCGGCATGAATCGAACATGCGACACCAGGATTAGGAATCCTGTGCTCTATCCCCTGAGCTACGGGGGCGGTATGGTATGCGTACTGCTCACCTAACGAATGGGGTTGTGATAGTCCCCTGGCCGTTTCGGCGATACTGGATTTATAGTCAAAAATTTGTATTTGTCCAGATGTTTTTTGTTCACCTGGCAGCTAATCCGAGGTGGCGCCTCTCTCAACTGACAGCACAGGCGGGAAGCCTGTGCTCCTATTCCAGCTGTTCGTCTATCTGGTCCTTCATCCGCTGGTTTCGATCCGCCGAGAGGGCATCGGCGGTCTTGGCCTTTTCGATGGGGACGATTATCATCTCGCGGGCTTCCTCGGCTATCTGCTGCTGTTTCTCCTGCAATCGACTCTTTTCACCGGTATCTTCCTCGGAGTCTGAGCAGGCGGCTAATGTCAGTGCCAGTGACAGCAGGAGCAGTACAATACATTTTTTACGGAAATGGCTGTTCATATGGTTTCCTTTGTCTGAGTATGTCTCATGGTCTTTTGGTATCCCGGCCCAGAGCCCTCGCTATGCGTTTGAAGGGGAAGAGCATTGACACCTGCTGTTGATAGCGACGATACTTCCGGCCGAATTGAACCAGCAGTTTCCTCTCCTCCAGCAACGCACCGATAATCAGGTAGCCAGAGAGAATACCGCTGGTGATAATCGCCGCCAAGGTATATTCGAGACGATAACTCCAGAGTAGAAGAATGCCGGCCAGGTACCAGGGATGCCGGACCACGCCCAGCGCGCCAGCAGTGTCAAGCTCGTCGTTGGTCGACAGTGCTGTGGAACTGGTGCCGTCTTTTATCTGCCGGATACCCAAAAAGGTCGGCAGGTCGTAAGATTTGGCACCACCGGCAAGGAGGATAAGGGCCACGACCAGGAGTATGGCCTGGAGTAGATGCCAGCCGCCCTGCCAGGTGAAGCCGACAATCGACTCGATGGAACGGAAATAGAAATATACCGGCAGCAGTGTCGCCAGGGCGAAAACATTGTAGGTCAGCCGGTAGTATCTATCCAATCTGCCAAGTTTTTGTTCCATAAAGCCGCGGACGCTAGGGGCGATGAGACCGCTGTGCAGGCTGCACCAGAAAATCCACAAAGAGGCGAGAAGCAGATATTCCATGGTCTCAGCCCCGGCTGGTAAGGGTGCGCTCGCCTGCCGGTGTGGCAAATACGGCCTCAAGCCAGGGGCTGCTGGGCGCCGGCGCTTCAATTACCTCTACCATCTCCAGGGCGTCGAGGGCTTCGAGTTGCCGTGCAGTCCAGTCGACAAAGGGCGTATGCAGCCTCAGCACACACAGGTCCAGGCCGATTTCGGCCATGGCTGCGGCCGGATGGGGTTCGGTCTGCCAGCTGATGACATAGGGCAGGATGCCGCCGGCCAGAAGACGGCCATCGTCGGGTACGCCGAAATACCAGCGCAGCTCTCCCCTGCTCAACGGCTGGGCATAACCGAAGGCAATCTCCGGGGCATCAATGGCTGCGGTGATATCATCACAGGCTACCACCCAGGTAAGCAGCCGCGGGCTCTGCTCGAGTCCGGCCCTGACATATGGGTCATCGAGACCGAACCAGCGCGGCTGCGTCGGCTGCTGAGCTTCGGGATCGATGGCTATAATCTCGATAAAGCTCTTGTCGCCAAGCCTGCCCACCAGATTGTGCGTTCCCATCCGCGGATGTTTACCACCGGCAGAAAACGTGACACCCAGGGCGCTGGTGACATAGTCCGATCCCTGCCGCAGGTCTGCGGCGCCGATGACGAGGTGGTCGAAAGAGGTTATCATGGCCGATCATCCCCTCGGCTCGGGGCTCTTTGATTATCCCATATGGCACCTAAGCCAGGGTCTGCAGCGAGGGCGGCCGACGATGAAGATTTCCAGAGCATCGCCTTCAACCGAAGATATCCCTGCGGACATGCTCGAGGGCGGGAAAGGTTGTACGTATCTGCTGTAGTCTTTTCATATCGACATCAGCCATGACGGTAGTGACGCCGTCGCCGGCCTGGGCGACAACCACCCCCCAGGGATCGACGACCATACTCCTGCCGTAGCTCTCGTGGGTGGGCGGAGCACTGCCGTACTGGCCGGCAGCAGCCATATAGCAGAGATTTTCCACGGCCCGGGTCCGCAGCAGCAGCTCCCAGTGATCCTTGCCGGTCATCATGGTAAAGGCCGCCGGCAGCAAAATCACCTGGGCGCCCCGACCCGCCAGTTGGCGAAACAGTTCGGGAAAACGAAGATCATAGCAGGTTGCCAGACCGAAGGTGATGTCGCCGATGGTGAAGGTGACGATATCGCTGCCGGAAGTAATGCTCTCTGATTCTAAATATTTGCGGCCGCCCGGAATCTCGACGTCGAACAGGTGGATCTTGCGGTAGCTGGCAACGATCTTGCCTGCGGGATCCAAGACCACGGCGGTATTGTGGATATCGCTGCCCGCTCTTTCCAGCAGCGATCCGCAGTGGATATGAATGGCGTGGTCGACGGCCAACTGCCGCAGATGGGAAAGGCTGGGGGATGTAGCCAGTTCCTCGGCATTTTGGGGCTTATCCTTTTCCGCGCCGAGGAAGTTGAAATGCTCGGGCAGCAGCACCAGCTCCGCTCCCTGTTCTGCCAGTCTGCCGATAAGGTGTTCGGCACTGGCGAGGTTTTTAACCTTATCATTCTGCGTGTTCATCTGCACCAATCCGATCTTCATATACCCTATACTCCCCCGTACATGGTTATCGATCCCCCTGCCTCTCCACACCACTCCCTCCTACTGTAGGGACATGTCCGGCAAGATCAAGAAGATTCCGCTTGCGGCAGCGGCTATCGTCCTTTTTGCAGCCGCACCGCCAGAAATTCCGGCAGCCCGGCCTCTCGGATTTTGGCAACTGTTCGCTCGACATCATAATCGAACCTCTGAAAAACCAGGGTCCTGGCGGTATCGTCAAAGAGGCAGTAGCTGCCGGCGCAGGTGCCGTCGCGCGGCTGGCCTATGCTGCCGCAGTTGACGATATGGCGCGCTTCGCCGCCCAAGACATAGCTTTTGCCGGCTCGTATTTTCTCCGGGACTATCCTGGCCTGTTTGCGGCGGGAAAAGAGTCGCGGCCAGTGGGTGTGACCAACAAAGCTGATATGATACCGGGTGGCGCTGAAGGTCCTGAAGGCCTCGGACGTGGAGTTGAGATACTTCCAGGCCTCGGGGCTCTCCGGCGAAGAGTGGGCATAGCAGATATCTTCTTCCACGCAGCGCAATCTCAAAGAAGAGAGGCACGCTATGGTCTCCGGGGTGAGCCGCTCCATGGTCCAGAACATAGCCTCGCGGGCATAGGTGTTCATGGTATAAACCGATGTTTTGAGTATGGCCGTTGAGTCGTGGTTGCCCATAACCATGGCGATGCCCGGCAACTGCCTGATCCTTTTCACGCATTCGTTGGGGTTTGGCCCGTAGCCGACACAATCGCCTAAAAAGACGTATCTGTCGACACCCTGGCTGGCGCTTTTCTCAATAAAGGTCTGCAAGGCCTCGAGATTGGCGTGCACGTCGGCAAAGACCGCTATCTTCATAGCCTGTCCGTCCTCCGGCAGAAGTTGACATGCACTTCCATACGGTTTCCATCGACACAGGGCATAATGACCTGTCCTCCTTGGTGCCACCGCACATCTTTTTCTTCATCACCGCTGCCACGCCACCGGTAAAATGGTGTTTTCTGCGGCAGATGCATCCTTTATTCACTATTGCATCATAAATTGTCACAGAAGGCAACTGCCTGACTCTGCTTCCGCGCCTTTTCTCCACGGCGAGGAGGCCAAACTCGACGCATCACCGGATAGTGCCTATTGTATATATTCTGAAGAGCGGGTAATGCTCTTTATCAACAAGCAGATCCTGATGGATCAGGAGGTAGTAACCATGGTTACCCAAAAAGAACTCTGTAAGAAAATTGAGTCGATACATCCCGAAATGGGCGTGTGCGGTGTAGATTTCGATGTCGAGTTCGACCAGAAGGTCAAAGCCTGGGCTGTTGATTTTCACCAGGGCCGGCAGCATCTGCGAACGTTTGTCGAAATCGATGAAGCCGACAGCTGTCTCGAAGAGGACAGGTGCCTCTCTTTGGCCCTGCAGATAGGTCAGCTGAGACGCAATTTTATCAAATATACTCATGAACACGCCTTGGAAAGCGATCATTAGATAAAAGGCGATATCACCGTGTTACTTGTGTCGCAGCAGACAGACACTATTACCACCTTCACGACCACCTCTTCGAAGCGTTTTTAGAGGACTGCTCTCTGCTTCTCCCCGGACTCACGGGGGCGAAGAGTACGCTTTCCCCTTCAGTTTACCTGGCGGCACCGCAAGGTAAGAGAAGCTGTTTCTGCCATCCTCACCGCAGCCCCTGAAGCGGCTTAAAAGAGAAGTTCATTGACTTTTCGCCGCCGGTGGTCTACATTTTTTTCAGTATTTGCAGGGGTGGCGATTCGCCTGAGATGATACCCATTGAACCTGATCTGGCTGACACCAGCGTAGGGAAATGCAACGAGATGCTCTCCATTTATGTTCTCTCACTCATCTTTTTTCCCCTGTTCCATCTGAACTCCTGTAACGGGAAAAGAGGTGCTCCATGTCAGTCTTCTCTGAAAAAGCAGGCAATAACCTTGAGGCGGTGCGCAGCACCAAACCACTGATCCACAACATCACCAATTTCGTGGTGATGAACTTTACCGCCAACGCCCTGCTGGCCGCGGGTGCATCCCCGGTGATGGCCCATGCCATCAACGAAGTCGAGGATATGGCCTCTTTCGCCGCGGCGCTGGTGCTCAACATCGGTACTCTCAGCGACGAATGGGTCGAATCGATGATACGCGCCGGCAAGACCGCCACCGGCCTCAACACCCCCATCATTCTCGACCCGGTGGGCGCTGGTGCTACGCCTCTGCGCACGCAATCAGCCAAACGCATCATAGAAGAGACCGGGGTGAGCATCATCAGGGGCAATGCCTCGGAAATACTTTCCCTGGGACACCAGGAATCACTCACCAAGGGCGTCGATGCCATGCATACCGTCGAAGAAGCTGCAGCGACGGCCAAAAAACTGGCAGCGGAACTCGGTGTGACACTGGCCATTACCGGCAAAACCGACCTGGTAACAGACGGCGAGCTGGTATTCTCCATTGAAGGGGGAGACACGCTCATGCCCACTGTAACGGGCACTGGCTGCGCCGCCAGCGCCCTCGTCGGCGCCTTTGCCGCCGTTGACGAAGATATGCTTTCAGCCGCGGCCACCGCCCTGGCCTTTTTCGGCCTGGCTGGCGAAAAGGCGGCGCGCTCTGCCAAGGGGCCGGGCAGCTTTATGGTCGCCCTGATCGATGCTCTCTATACCATAACCCCACACGAGCTCCGCGCCGGTGCCAGAATTGTCGAAGCCTAAACGAAAAAAACCGGCTGACTACAGTCTCTATCTGGTAACCGACCGCGACCTCTCCCTGGGCAGATCTCAGGTAGAAGTAGTCGCTGCCGCCATCAAGGGCGGGGTCAGCTGCGTACAGCTGCGCGAAAAAACCCTCGACAGCAGGGATTTTGTCGACGAGGCGAGAAAGCTCAAGCAGCTGCTCGATGACCATGCGCTGCCGCTGATCATCAATGACCGCGTCGATGTCGTCCTGGCGTCAGGGGCCGATGGCGTCCACCTGGGCCAGAAAGACATGCTTGTCGCGGATGCACGAAGGCTTTTGGGTGACAGCGCCATCATAGGTGTTTCCGCCGAGTCGGTGGAAGACGCCGTTCGCGCCGAAGAAGAAGGGGCCGACTACATCGGCATAAGCCCCGTCTACGCCACCGCCACCAAAACAGACACCGCCACCCCCCTGGGGCTGAGCGGTATCGCTACAATCAGAAAACGGGTGCGGCTGCCGCTGGTCGGTATTGGCGGTATACATGCCGCTAATATCGCCGACGTCCTCGCTGCCGGTGCAGACGGTATTGCCGTTATTTCGGCCATCGTCGCCGCACCGTCCCCCGAGGATGCTGCCCGGCTCCTGCGCCGGCGTATGGGCAGCCCACTGCAGAACAGGCAACAATGAACAGGCCGCCGGCGATACATTTTGAAAACCTCTGTGTCGATTTCGAGGGCACGAGGCTGTTCGATCATCTCAGCTTTGCGGTTTCCGCCGGCAAATGCACGTGCATCCTCGGCCCCAGCGGCTGCGGTAAGTCGACCCTGCTGAGACTCCTCTCCGGCAATCCCGATATTCCCTTCACCGGCAGCATCAGTTTTTCTCCCCAGCATTATAGAATCGGCTGGATGAGCCAGAGCGATCTTCTTCTTCCCTGGATGTGCCTGCACGACAACGTCATGCTCGGTGCCAGGCTTCGGGGCCAAGTCGATGAGAAGCGGCGCCGGAAGGCTACGCTCCTGCTCGAACGCGCCGGGCTGTCTGCCTACGAAAAGGCACTGCCGGCAACTCTTTCCGGCGGCATGCGCCAGCGCGGTGCTCTGCTGCGGACGCTGATGGAGGAGTGTGAACTGCTGTTGATGGATGAACCTTTTTCGGCGCTCGACGCCCTTACCCGCTTAAAGCTCCAGGATCTGGCAACGGAAATGACCCACGGCAGGACGGTGCTGCTGGTGACCCACGATCCCATGGAAGCCCTGCGCATGGGCGACGAGATCCTGGTCTTTACAGGGGTACCGGCGCAGATCAAGCGCATCTCCGACCTCCCGGGAGATATTCCGCGCCGGCCGGCAAGTGCGGAGATGGCGCCATATTATCAGGACCTGCTCAGCACGCTTATGAACGGACCATGAAGACATACGCAACTGTCCAAAAACAGTACCGCCGGAGGCATCCGCTCGTCGTGACAGTTGACCAGCATTTTCCCGGGCGACGGCGATGAAGATACACCGGATACTCATCCTCGCCGCCGGAGGACTGCTTCTCTGGCAGCTGGTCGTCGCAGCCACCGGCGCTCCCGCCTATATACTCCCCGGCCCCCTGCCCGTTGCCCGGGCCATCGTCGGCCACTGGCCAGAGTTATGGCATCATCTACAGACAACACTGGCGGAAATTGTCTCCGGGCTGGTCATCGGCACCCTGCTGGGTACAATCTGCGCCGTGGTCATGATTCTCTCGCCCCTGCTCAAACGCTGGCTTTTGCCCGTTCTTGTCGTCAGCCAGGCCATTCCCGTCTTCGCCCTGGCCCCGGTGCTGGTCCTCTGGCTTGGCTACGGCATGGCTTCGAAAGTGGCCATGGCGGTGTTGATAATCTTCTTTCCCGTCGCCTCCTCCTTCTACCACGGTATGCGCCGCACCGACGGCGAATTGCTGGAACTGGGGCGGATCATGGGGGCCTCCAAAACTTCGCTGTTTTACTACATCATCATCCCCTCGGCCTTGCCGGCTTTCGGCTCCGGCCTGCGGGTGGCCACAGCGGTGGCGCCCATCGGTGCGGTGGTCGGCGAATGGGTCGGCTCAAGCTCAGGTCTTGGCTTCTACATGCTTCACGCCAACGCCCGCATGCAGATCGACCGCATGTTCGCAGCACTCACCGTACTGGCACTCGTTTCACTTCTGCTCTATTTTATCATTGATACCCTGGTGGCGAAAACGCTCTACTGGGAAAACCCAAAGGATCTCACCCATGAAAAAATACTGTAAGACTTTATTTTCAGCCCTCGTCGTTCTCCTGATGTTCTCAACATCCGCCGCCGCGGAAAACAGGAAGCTGACATTGCTGCTCGACTGGTTCGTCAACCCCGATCACGCACCCCTCTTCGTCGCCAAGGAAAAAGGCTTTTTCGCCAAAAGAGGATTGGAGGTGGAGATCATAGCCCCATCCAACCCCAATGATCCGCCCAAGCTGGTCGCCGCCGGCAAGGCCGACATCGCCGTAAGCTATCAACACCAGCATCACATGCAGGTTGACCAGGGATTGCCGCTTATTCGCATCGCCACACTGGTGGCGACCCCGCTCAATTCGCTGGTGGTGCTGGCCGACGGCGACATTGACAGTATAGCTGATCTCAAAGGCAAGACCATCGGCTACTCCGTCGGCGGTTTCGAAACCGTTCTACTCAAGGTGATGCTTGGCCTGGCCGGTCTTACACTCGAGGATGTGAAGCTGGTCAATGTCAACTTCTCCCTTTCGCCCTCGCTCTTCACCGGCCAGGTGGACGCGGTCATAGGCGCCTTCCGCAATTTCGAACTCAACCAGATGGAGATTGAAAAGCGGCCCGGTAAAGCCTTTTTCGTCGAAGAACACGGCATTCCCGCCTACGACGAACTCATTTTCGTCGCCCACCGCAACAGAATCGGCGACGATTCCCTGCGCCTCTTTGTCGATGCCCTCGAAGAAGGCGTTCAGTACCTGCTCAATCATCCCCAAAAAAGCTGGCAGCTGTTTATCAAAGGCGAGCGTAAAAACCTCGATGACGAGCTCAACCGACGCGCCTGGGACGATACCCTGCCCCGCTTCGCCCTGCGTCCAGGCGCCCTCGATATAAACAGATATAAACGTTTTGCCGAATTCCTCAGGGAACAGGACATCATCTCCGGGCAGCCTCCCATACAAACCTGGGCGGTAGAATTGAAGTAGAGAGGCCGGCAAACACCAGCCGCTCAGCTGATGGTGGGGTTAAGGGTCCACTTAATGAACCACTTTAAAGACTCATCTTCGCCCTTTTCGGACTCGACACAGACGATGCCCGAGTTCTGGAACTGATACACCTTCGCTTCCGAAGAACCGGTAATCAGGTAGGAGACCAGCCGCTGCAGGAAGGGCAGGTGGCCGACCACCATCCATCCCGTTTTATCTTCGAGATCTGCGGCGAAGGTTCTGACATCATCGAGAGGTGCTATACCTTCCATTGACCCCACTGCTATGCTGCGATCGAGATAGCGGTGGAATATATCGGCCGTCTGCACAGCCCTGTTCTTCCCCGAGTGAACTATCCTGGTAACACCGATGCCGTAGTTGCCGGCCAGCTGGGCCATGCGGGCGGTCTGTTCGATACCTTCTTCGGTCAATCCCCGTTCGGGGTCAGCATCCTTGGAAGCGCTGATGCCATGCTGGACAAGATAGAGCGCCATATTTTTCCCCTTTTTGATTTTACCTTCTGCAGAAGTTTGCGGTTTGTACTCTTCTCTTTCTATTCTGCCACTTCCGGCTCCACCTTGCCAGCACCAGAGCAACTCTCAGCTGGCATCCGCCCGGGTGTCCAGGCGCCTGTCGTTTAATGGGTGTCTGTTCTTGCATGGAAAGGCAATCGTATTTACTATATAGAGGATGGCCGGAAGTATTGACGAGTACGAATTCCGCATATCCCACGCAGTCTTTCAACAAACCCCAGAAGAAGGAGAGCACACAATGCGCGAGTCTTCAAATCTGCATCAGAAAGTTCAGGAGATGTGTGATTGTTACGCCACCAACGACCCCCTCAAGCAAATGTCAGAGATGCAGCATGAGTCAGACACACGGGAAGCCGCCATCAAATGGATTGCCCTGGCGGTTCTGCACGGCATAAACGACGATGCTGAAGAAATATCGATACAGCACAACAAGGACGGCTCGGTAAAGGTTGTCGCCGAATACCGCAAAGCCCAGTTACCAGCTCCCGACTCCGCCATCAGCGAAAAGATCCTCGAGACCATGAAGGAAATCATTCATGCCGACAGCTCACAGGGGGACTCCAGCCTGGCTTTCGGCGTTCGCAACAGCAGCATGGATTTGAAAATACGAACCCGGGAGGAAGGAGGAGAAAGCAAGGTGACTATAAAATTCCCCTGATACCTTTGCTCCGGTGAAAAAAATCAAAGGCCGCGGGCCCCGACAAACGGGAGCCGTGGCCTTTGGTGTTCAGGCCTTTCGCAACCAATCCGCACAGTCCATAGACTGCAGGACTACTCCTTGACATGTTTTACCCTGCCCACCAGTCCGTTCTCAAGACGGACCTTGATGCCGTGGGGATGCACCGGTGACCTGGTGAGGATTTTCTCGACGACGCCTTCGGTTAATCTGCCCGATCGCTGATCCTTTTTCAGGACCACCGACACCGTCGAACCACAGACGATATCAGCTCTTCGTGTTCCATCGGCCATATTCTTTTTGCCCCTCTTTGCCCCTCAATGGTTGCGTATCCGCTCTGGTACTATCTGCCATATTCCTTGTATTTCACCGCCCTTCTTCTTCATTGCCTGACAACCGTTGCGGCTGGAAGGCGCAGAATCCAGGCCGCGGACCTACACCAGGGTGGTTGCGACAGGTGTCCGGCCGTTTGTCGTAGATCAGGCAGCGCCGGGTGGCGCTGTCGAGGTAGATACAATCACCGCTGGCCATACGGGCAAGAGTGAAGGTCCGCGTCTTGCCGTGATAGTGCTCGACGAGCTTTTCCCTGATGAGCCGCCTGGCGATAAATCTCTCCTCTTCTTCAAGATCGAAAACGTCCACAACTCCCATCCTGACCAGATCCGCCGCCTTCACCTCCACCGGCAGACTGCAGCAGACTGCCGTGCAATGTTTGCAAAGCTTCTTCGTATATTTGACCCATGTGGCGGTATCATCGATATCCGCCGTGGATGTATACATCTGTGTCATTTCAACCCCATATTTTTTTCAGCCGTTTTCAATATATGCGACATATGTCAATCGTCCGTGGAGGCGTGAGTATTGCGTGGGTGGAGTACCGGTTTTTTCGATTCTGTATACATGATCTACAGCAGCCGTCAACCCCCAACCCAGAGCTCTCTTATAAAAACTGCCCTGTGGGTCAATCTGACCATACTGTTCGCTGAAAGAAGGATAAAGGTCCACGATGTTTGTCGATTTAAGGATTTTCTGGTATAATGCATGTGTTTTTGCCATAACAGAAGACGGGGATGTTTGGAAAAAGTCAGTATTCTTCACCGGTATCGTCAAAGAACCTTAACCGGAAGGTCCATCATGGCCGTATCACCTAAAGAGGCCGACCTGACGATGATGCACCTTCCCGGCAGATATTTGCATGAAAATCAATCGAAGTTTGCGCTCGGCCTTTGCCTGGAGCCTGACACTCATCGCCGTCCTCTCGGTGTGCATGGTCGGCTCTTTCTGGATATATGAAGAAGTAAGCGACTTCAATACCAATCTGCGGCAGATCCGGCAGGAATACATCGCCACCCAGAAAAAAATTCTCAAGGAGGAAGTCGACCGGGTCATAGACTATATCGACTATAAACGAACCTCGACGGAAGAAGAGCTGATGGAGAACCTCGAGGAACAGGTCCATCGGGCCGTCGCCCTTAGCGCTCGTCTCTTCCTCGAGTATAAGGGGCGGTTCAGCCCCGAAGAAATCCAGGAAATGATAAAGGAAGCTCTTCGTTCGCAGCGTTTTAACAATGATCGCGGCTATTATTTCATCTACGATATGCAGGGCAACAATGTTTTGCTGCCCCACTCCCCTGCCCTCGAAGGAAAAAATCTCTGGAATCTGATGGACAGCCAGGGCAGGTTCACCATCCAGCGGGTGGTCCGCCTTATTCGCGAAAAAGGCGAGGGTTTTTTACGCTGGCATTGGTACAAGCCGGGCGAGTTTGACATGATGGCGGAAAAAATCGGCTACCACATGCAGTTCAAGCCCTACGACTGGTATATCGGTACAGGCGAATATATCGCCGATTTCGAAGAGGATATCAAAAAAGAAACCCTGGATCGGGTCAATACAATCCGCTTCGGAGACGACGGCTACATATTCGTCTATGACTACGACGGCAACACTCTGGCACACCATGACCAGAAGAAACTTGGCGTCAATCGCTGGGACTATCAGGACCCCAGCGGCCAGTATGTCTTGCGCAATCTGATGAAGATCGGCAGGGAGGAAGACGGCGGGTATCTTGAATACCAAGGCTCCATCCAACCGAGCACCGGCCTGCCAGGGGTAAAAATGGGCTACGCCAGAGCGGTCAAGGACTGGCAATGGCTGGTGGGAGCGGGTGTATATGTCGAATCGATCAATGCAATCACCGCCGCCAAGCGCCAGCAACTGAAGAAGGAAATCATCGCCAACATTCTCTCCATCGTAACTTTTGTTCTGATATCACTGCTAATAATTGGATTGATCTCAAGGTATTTATCCAGGAAAACCACCGCCAATATCCGCATATTCACCCGCTTCTTCGAAAAGGCCACGAGCGACTCGATCCGGATAAGCGACGACACCGTCCATTTTTCTGAATTCAAGGACCTGGCCCAGGCGGCCAACCAGATGATAGAGGAACGTAACAGAGTGGCCGCCTCCCTGGAAAGCCTGCAGGAGCAGCTTCTCAGAAGCAGGAAGATGGAGGCCCTGGGGATGATGGCCGGCGGCGTCGCCCACGATCTCAACAATGTCCTCTCGGCCATGGTCGGCTATCCCGACCTGATCCTGAACGAACTCCCGGCCGACAGCCCGCTGAAAAAATATGTCTGCAACATCAAAAACTCCGGCGAAAAGGCCGCCTTCATCGTCCAGGATCTGCTGACGCTGGCACAACAGGGCATCTCCGAGCGCCAGCCCTTGAACCTCAATATGATAATCGATGAGTATCTGCACTCGCCCGAGCACAAAAAGCTTATGCGCGATAACCCGAGGGTGCGGATGGAAACACGACTCGCCCCGAACCTGATGAATATTATGGGTTCCCGGGTTCATCTGCAGAAAAGCATAGTGAATCTGGTAGCCAACGCCGCTGAAGCACAGCCCGACGGCGGCACCGTCTCCATCGTCACCGAGAATCGCTACCTGGATACCGATTTCGAATCGGCTCAGAACATCCAGGAGGGCGAATATGTCTGCCTGACGGTCGAAGATGAAGGTATCGGCATTACCGAAGACGATCTCCTCCACATTTTCGAACCGTTCTACACCAAAAAAGTCATGGGGAAAGGGGGTACCGGCCTCGGTATGGCCGTGGTATGGGGGACTGTTCAGGATCACGAAGGCTCTATCAACGTCTCCACCGAACAGGAGAAGGGTTCGACTTTTGAACTCTACTTTCCCGCCAGCCGCGAAAGCATTCTCGACGCGGCCGCCTCAAACGACGTCATCCACTACGGCGGCTATGGCGAAACCATTCTGGTGGTCGATGACCTTGAGGAACAGCGCGAGCTGGCCCAGGCCATGCTTGCCTCGCTGGGATATGCGGTTGAGACCGTCGCCAGCGGTGAAGAGGCTCTGGAATACCTGCGGGACAGGAAGGTGGACCTGCTGCTGCTCGACATGGTCATGGATCCGGGCATGGACGGCTTGGAGACCTACCGCCGGGTTCTGCGTCTCAAACCACGCCAGAAGACCATAATCGTCAGCGGCTATGCGGAAACAGGAAAGATCAAGGCGGTACTCTCACTCGGTGTGGGGCAATACGTCAAGAAGCCCTACAACATCGGCACTCTGGGAAAGGCCGTGAAAAAAGAGCTGCATCGATAAGAACGCCAGGAGAACCGGCCGCCGCGGCGACCGGTTCTCCCTGGATGTGCTGTCAATCACGCACCGATGGACTATTTCAATAGCTGTTCCAGCGTACCAGCTCTGCCATGCTCTTCCGCTTGGGCGGCGATGGCTCATGGTCGGGATACCCCAGGGGAACAATGGCGACCACTTCTCGGTCGTCGGGAACCTTCAGTATTTTCCGGGCTTGATCATGGTCGAAGGCACCGACGATGACGGTGCCAAGGCCCTCACTGTGGGCGGCCATGCACATGTTCTGGGTAACCAGGCCGAGATCATACATGAACCAGTCGCCCAGTTTGGTGATGGCCTTACCGCTGTAGAACCCGGATTTTTCCACCAGAGCGCAGACGGTGATGACCACCGGGGCATTCTTCACGGCCAGCGAGGCCGGATTTTTTTTACTGAGTATCTCGCTGAGCTGCTCCTTAACAGTCCCCTCCTGTATGACGACCAGCTCACAGCATTGGGTGTTGGCCCATGATGGCGCCCATCGTGCCGCTTCCAGCACTTTATCCAACTTCTCCTTTTCTATTTCCATCTCTTTGTATCTACGGATGCTGCGTCGCTCTGTAAACATTTTCCCTCCTCGTTTCTATGGGATGCTCACGCCAACTCTGCCAGAATCTGCCGGGAAATAATCAGCCGCTGGATCTCGCTTGTACCCTCGTAGATAGTGGTGATTCTGGCATCCCGGGCATATCGTTCGATCGGATAGTCCCGGGTATAGCCATAGCCCCCCAGAATCTGCATGGCTTCATAGCAGGCCCTGTTGGCCGCTTCTGTTGCGAAAACCTTAGCCATGGACGCCTCTTTTGAAAACGGCCGCCCCTGCTCTTTTTTGAAGGCAGCGTTCATCAGCAGCAGGCGTGCCGCCTCCAGTTCGGTGTAGGCATCGGCAATTTTCCATTGTATGGCCTGGAAATTGCTGATAGTCTGACCGAACTGCTTGCGCTCAAGAGAATAGCGGACGGCATAATCCATAGCCGCAAGTCCCAGACCAAGGCCCAGGGATCCGATACCGATTCTGCCGCCGGCCAGCTCGCCCACTGCCGCCCGGAAACCATCGTTGGTTTTTCCCATCAGCGCCTCTGCCGGCAAACGGCAGTTCTGAAAGAGCAGTTCATTGGTGGCCGAAGCTATCTGCCCCATTTTTTCTTCCTTTTTGCCGATCTCCAGGCCGGGAGTTCCCGCCTCCACAAGAAAGAGGCTGATGCCCTTGCCCTTGGGCGCCCGGGGATCGGTCACCGCCCACACCACGAAAACACCGGAGCAGGAGCCACTGGTGATGAAAATCTTCGAGCCGTTGAGAACCCACTCATCGCCTTCGCGTACAGCGGTGGTAGTCATGGAGGCGGGGTCGGAGCCGGCGCCGGGTTCGGTGAGCGCGAAGGCGCCGGCCAGGTATTCGCCGCTGCAGATTTTAGAGATATAGTTTTTCTGCTCTTCATTGCCCAGTGCCTGAATAACCTCGCAGACCATGTTGTTGACGGAAACGGTAACTGCCGTAGAGGCGCAGGCCCTGGCGATTTCCGTCATGGCCACGGAAAAAGCGATAACGCCGGTCTCGGAACCGCCGTATTCCTCCTTGACGTTGAGCCCCATGAAGCCGAGCTCTGCCAGCCTGCGCAGATTCTCGTAGAAAATAGTGTCGTCTTCCCCCCGGTCGAGACGGGCAGCGACCGGGTCCAGTTCTTTGCGGGCAAAGTCAGCAGCAGTCTCCTGGATGAGCTTCTGCTCTTCGGTTAGGTCGAGATGCATAGTTATACCTTGAATTCTGGAGATCGTTTTTCAAGAAAGGCCTGCATTCCCTCCTTCTGCTCCCTGCTGGCAAAGCACAAAGAGAAAAGATCGCCCTCATAGCGACAGGCTCTGGCGAGATCCATTTCCATGCCGTTGTTGACAGCCTCCTTGCACAATCGTACCGCCAGCGGTCCGCGCGAGGCTATTTTCTCGGCAAGCTCCAAACATCTCTCCATCAGCTCCTCCTGGGGGAAAACCTTGTTGACCAGACCGATGCGGCAGGCCTCGCCGGCATCGATGATGTCGCCGCTGAAAAGCAGCTCATTGGCCAAGCCCTTGCCAATTAGGCGTGGCAGACGCTGGGTACCGCCGAAACCGGGAATGACGCCGAGGTTGACCTCGGGCTGTCCGAATTTGGCGTTTTCCGAGGCATAGCGGATATCGCAGGCAATGGCCAACTCACAGCCTCCGCCCAGTGCAAAGCCATTGATAGCGGCTATCACCGGCTGGGGAAGCTCCTCCAGCGTCCGGGCCGTCAGGTGACCAAGCCTGGCAAACCTGCCGGCTTCAAGAGGATCAAGATCCTGCATATGGGCGATGTCGGCCCCGGCAACGAAGGATTTTTCACCGGCACCGGTGAGGATGACCACCGCGGTCTCATCGTCATGCTGCATTTCCGCCAGACAATGCACCAGTTCATTCAAGGTGTCGAGATTGAGGGCGTTGAGCGCTTTGGGCCGGTCGATGGTGACAACGGTGGCAGCCCCTTTGCGCTCCTGCCGGATATTTTCATAATGCATGCTGTTTCCTCGCTTGTTCTTATGATCTTTGAATTTCATAAAAGATCGGTTTATTGTGTCGCTGGCGGATACCGCAAGGCGCAGCGTCAGTCCTTTGCTGTAACCAGGGAGAACTTCCAGGCGCAGTACCACTCCCGGGGATGCTCATCCGGCGGACAGCCTATGCATTCGGTAATGATGCGATGGTCGACCGCTCTGGCAAAATAGGCATATTCCACCAGTCCCGCAGATTTACAGGGATAATCGTCGAGCCCTTTCCTGTTTCTCGCTGCCTGCACACGGCACTTGTTCATCTCAAAGACAAAACTGTCTTCGCTCTCGGCGCTGTAGGACTGCTCATTGATACTGCCATAGAGCCGAAAGGCCAGCGCCTGTTTAAGACCTGCCAGCCCGGGAGTCTTGCCGAGGCCGAGAAATTTTTTGATCGAGGCGGCCTCCACCGGTGAAAACTGCGCCCAGCAGGAATCGTTGCAGCGTTTGGCATCATTCATGCCATGTTTGAACTCGACGGTCTGGAACCAGACGCCATCGCCCACCAGCCAATTCTTGGCGGCCCGGGACAGCATCTCTTTCTGTTTCTCTTCATCCATCTCCAGCAGCGGCTGCGGCAGACCATCCATCATTTCAAAACCGAAAAGGTTCGAGAGATGACGCATCTGGATCTGGCTGCTCTTGTCGGCGGCCGCAGCAAGCAGCTCCAGTGCCTCCTCCTCGCCAAGCTGGTGTTTGACCTCGCTGTACCAGAGGGCATGATGGACGATGGTACGATGAAAAAAATCAAGGATAAGCCGGGCACGCTGCTCACGGCTGAGCTGTTCCGGGCTCTCTGCATCGATAGGCATGGGGTCCTCCTTGCTGCTGGCGTTAGTCTGAGACAGTATGGATGGCATCGGCAAAACGGCTGAGCGACTGAAGACCTGCGGCCGTCACCAACTGGGTGTTTTCAATGCCGGCGACTCCCAGTCCCGGCAGGATAACTTTCGGCTCAAGGGCAATGATCATGTTCTCGGCCAGCTCCAGCTTCTGATTCTGGGCAATGAAAGGAAACTCATCGAGTTCGAGACCGACACCATGGCCGGTAAAGCGTATCTTTCTCTCGCCCACGCCCATGAACGTATCACCATATCCACATTCTGCAGCGGCATCGAGCATACGCTGGTAAATATCGCCGCAGACCGCGCCGGGGACGGCCCAGGACGCCGTCTTTTCCTGAATGACGAGCATGGCATCGTGGGCTTTGTAGAGTTCGGCAGGCAGATCCCCGAGAGCGAATATCCTGGCATGATCGCAGATATAGCCGTTATGGGCAAAAACATAATCGACCAGGACCATCTCTCCCCGCTCCATTTTCTTGAAACCGGCGCCCTGGCCGGTGAGTTCGCTTGCGCCCTCACCGCCTGTAGGCGAAGCCAGATAGCTGGGTACCGCCGCCGCCGCGCCGGAAAGCAGATGGCCATAAAAAAGTTCACCGCCGAAAAGACGCATTCTCACGATTCCCTGATGGCCGAGGCTGCGGGCGTAGGCCTCGATCTCGCCGGCCGCGGTTATCTCCGCTTTGCCGGGTTCGAGAATCTCCGGCACTCTGGCAGCGACCTTATCGGCCAGAGCGGCAGCAAAGCGCATACGCTCAATCTCGAAGGGAGACTTCACCGCCCGGATCAAGCGAATGGACAGGGAAATATCATCTACGCTGCAACCGAAAATCGAGGAAAACTGCAAATAGAGATTAGCCGGCAGCACGTCGAGTTCCATGCCGAGTTTCCCGGGAAGCCGGTGGCCGTAGTCTTCCAGGGTGCCGGGGATCTTCTTGGGACTGACAAGGGAGACTATCTGTTCAAGAGGAGACTCTGCCCTGGCCCGCTCGAATTCCTTGTAGACCATGAGCAGGGCCTCCCCCTCTGCGGGGATATAGAGCCAGCCCTGCTGGGATGTACCGGAAAAATAATAGAGGTCGGTATTCTGCACGATCAGTGCCGCATCGAAATCCGCCTTCTGAAGCGCCGACTGCAGCCTAGCCACCCGGGGCAGAATCTCCTCAGCAGGTGGTCCGGCAGTGTAATTGTGCATACTACCCTCCTCAATTATCGATCACAGCGCCAATTTTTCACCACACCCCGTCAACTACTGTAGTCGTAGAACCCCCTTCCGCTCTTCCGCCCGAGCCACCCGCTTTCGACATATTTGCGCAGCAGCGGACAGGGCCGGTATTTGGAGTCCTTAAAACCGTCGTAGAGCGTTTCCATGATGGCCAGACAGGTGTCGAGGCCGATGAGATCGGCAAGAGCCAGGGGGCCCATGGGATGGTTCATGCCCAGTTTCATGACGGTGTCGATGTCTTCGGCTTTGCCGACGCTCTGATAGAGGCAGAATATCGCCTCATTGATCATGGGCATGAGGATACGGTTGGCGATAAATCCCGGAAAATCATTGGCCTCAGCCGGCGTCTTACCGAATTTGAGGCACAGATCCCAGGTTGTGGCGAAGGTTTCCTCCGAAGTTGCCAGCCCGCGAATCACTTCGACAAGTTTCATGACCGGCACCGGATTCATGAAGTGCATACCGATAACTTTGTCGGGCCTGGCGGTCTGAGCGGCTATTCTACCTATGGGTATAGAGGAGGTATTGGTCGAGAGAATGACATGCGGTGCGCAGATTTCGTCGAGGTCCCGAAAAATCTTGAATTTGAGATCTTCGCGCTCGACGGCGGCCTCAACGACAAAATCGACGTCCTTCATATCCTCGAGACTGACGGTGGTCGTCACTCTGTCGAGGATGGTGTCGGCCTCGCCCTGCTCCATTTTGCCTTTGTCTACCAGACGACCGAGATTTTTGGCAATCATTGCCCGACCCTTGTCGGTAAACTCTTCCTTGATGTCGCTCATCAGCACCTTGAGACCGGCTGCCGCCGCCACCTGGGCAATGCCGTTTCCCATCTGTCCGGCGCCGATCACACCGAAATGCGCTCTATCCATACCCGTCTTCCTCCCCATGCCGAAATTATCGTTTCAGAACCAGCGCCACCGCCTCACCGCCGCCGAGGCAGAGCGAAGCCAGACCTGTTTTCACATCTCTTTCCCGCATCTCGTAGAGCAGCGTCGTCAGTACCCGTGCACCGCTGGCACCGATGGGGTGTCCCAAGGCGACACTGCCGCCGTTGACGTTGACGATGGCATCATTGAGTTCCAGCACTTTATTGATGGCCACTGATGTGCCGCTGAAGGCCTCGTTGATTTCGAACAGTTCTATATCCTGCAGGGTAATCCCCTCCTTGGCAAGTACCTTGGGTATGGCGTATATCGGCGCCATGAGTACATATTTAAGATCGATACCGGCGGAGGCCTGGGCGCCGATTTCGGCTAGAATCTCGCATCCCATCTCCCGGGCCTTATCTTTGCTCATGACCACCACCGCTGCAGCGCCATCGCTGATTATCGAGGCATTGCCGGCGGTACCTACGCCATTTTTGGAAAAAGCGGGCCGCATTCCAGCCAGGGCCTCGTAGCTCGTCGGCACCGGACACTCGTCGGTATCGAAGAGGGTTTCGCCCTTGCGCTGACGAATAGTCAGGGGCGCTATCTGCGAGACGAAGCGGCCGCGGCCCTGGGCATCAAGGGCGCGGGCATAGGAGCGTTCGGCAAACCTGTCCTGCTCTTCGCGGCTGACATTCCATTTTTCGCAGATAAGCTCGTTGGACATGCCCATATGAAAATCGTTGACGATATCCCAGAGGCCGTCGTGAAGCATATGATCTTCGATTTTTCCCGGTCCCATGCGATGCCCCCATCTGGCCTTTTCCATATAATAGGGGGCCATACTCATATTCTCCATGCCGCCGGCGACCACCACCTCGGCATCGCCGCACTGGACAGCCTGGGCGGCAAGCATCACCGCTTTCAACGACGATCCGCAGACTTTGTTGACGGTTATAGCCTCAACCTCCTGGGGCATATCGGCTCTGATGGCCGCCTGTTTCGCCGGATTCTGACCGTAACCGCAGGGGAGAACCAGACCCATTATGCATTCATTAACCTCAGAGCCGGCAATTCCTGCTCGTTGTACGGCTTCTTTTATCACATGGGCTCCAAGATCGGTAGCTCCGACCCCGCTCAGCGTTCCGCCAAAACTCCCCAGTGGACTCCTCACAGCGCTGACAATAACGGCAGTTTTCATACGTTTCCTCGCGGATTATACAACAGTTTATCTTCTGGCACCAGATCCGGCAGATGCAGACACCGGTTACCTCACGGTCCCCACACGAATACCGACCAAGCGCTCAATCGTTTTTTTTGATAATTGCCTGTCATCATCGATTTGTCAATTCTTTTTTCGTCAGAAAAAGAGAGAAACCATTGCCGCCGGGGGCAAAATAGACCTTTGACTTCCGCATTGTATAACCGAATAATAGATCTTTACTCAGTTCCTCCACAGGCCTGCTGTCCTCGATGAGCTTTTTCATCTTCGACCAAGTTTTCAACGGCTTGCCCACTCTTTCACATTAATCGAACTTATACCCTTCATGAATATCTTTGAAATAAAAAAAAATACTTTGACAAATGTATAAATATACTTTTAAGTTCAACTGAGAACCGACCGAGCGCTCGGTTGCATTTCACCGGGGGAAGAGGGCGGATAAAGCCGCAAAGGTATTCTTATCAAATCCGAACAGCAAGGAGTCTCATATGAGCATGCAAAGTCTGTACAAGGAAGTTATGGATATCAACATGATGGAAGATGACGCCCGCAAAGACGATGTAGCGAAGTCTTTTTTTGCCAGGCTCAACTTCATGGAACTCCCGGAATACTTCAACTGGGCAGAGGAGGTTTTCGAGGGCCTGCATCTCGCCGAGCGCTCCGACAAACCGGCATTCATATGGGCGGACATCCTCACCGAGGAAAGCAAAACCTACACCTATCGCCAGTTTGCCGACAACGGCAACCAGTGCCTCAACCACCTGCGCGGCAAGGGCGTTGACAAGGGCGACAATATGTACATGATGGTGCCCATAGTTCCTGAAACCTGGTTTGCCAGCTATGCCTGCATAAAAGGCGGCCTGGTGGCAGTGCCCACGGCCACCACCATGACCCAGCGGGAAATGGAATTCCGTTTCGATACCTATCCACCGGATTCCATCGTCGCCGCTGAAGTCTATACGGATATTATCGACGCCGCCCTGAAGACCCAGGGTAGGGAGCCCAAGGTCAAGATCGTCCTCGGCAGCAAGGAAGGCTGGACCAGCTACGACCAGCTCGGAGACGAGGAAAAAGTTGCCGAAGCCGCCAAAACCAAATCCAACGATCTGCTTTTCTGCTTTTTCACCTCGGGCACCACCGGCCTGCCCAAGAGGGTCGGCCATTCGGCGATCTCCTATCCCCTGGGGCACCTCTCCACCTCCGTCATCACCGGCGTACGCACCGACGATATTCATCACAACCTCGGCGCCCCGGGATGGGCCAAATGGGCATGGAGCTCCTTTTTCGCCCCCCTCAACGTCGGCGCCACCGCCACTGGTTTCAATTTCACCGCCCTCGATGGCGAAAAGTACCTCAAAGCCATATCCACCCATAAAATTTCGACATTCTGTGCCCCACCGACGGCGTGGAGGATGTTCATCAATCTCGATGTTTCCAAATTCGACCTATCCAATCTGCGCCAGTCCGTAGGCGCCGGCGAACCCCTCAATCCCGAGGTCATCTCCAAGTGGAAAAAGCTCACCGGCACGGAAATCCGCGACTTCTACGGCCAGACGGAATCCACGGCCATGATCGGCAATCCTCCCTGGATGCAGGGTAAAATGCGCTCGGGCTCCTTTGGCTATCCCTCCTATATGTACGATGTCGCTCTGGTGGACGAGGAAGGCTTTGAGATAACCGAGCCTGATCAGGTCGGCCATATCGTCGTCAAGCTCGACAACTGGCGCGCCATTGGATTATTCAGCGAATACATAGGTAATCCCGAGAAAATGGCCGACGTTTTCGTCGATAATTACTACTACACCGGCGACCGCGCTTCCTTTGACGAAGACGGCTACTGGTGGTTCGTCGGCAGAAGCGACGATGTCATCAAGTCATCGGACTTCCGCATAGGCCCCTTCGAGGTGGAAAGCGCCCTGATGGAGCACGAAGCCGTCGCCGAAACCGCTGTGGTCGGTGTTCCGGATCCGAAGAGACACCAGCTGGTGAAGGCCTATGTCATCCTCAAGCAGGGTATCGAACCTACCGAAAAACTGGCGCTGGAACTCTTCAAACACACCATTGGCGTTCTCGCCAAATTCAAGATTCCGCGCGTCATCGAATTTGTCCCCGAGGTGCCTAAGACCCTCAGCGGCAAAATTCGCCGCGTCGAGCTACGTCAGAATGAAGAAAAACGGCAACAGCAGAAAGCGGAACAAGCCACGGCTGAATTCTTCTACTGGGATTTTCCCGAACTCAGCTCCAAGAACTAGCAGGCGTAAGTGCACGCAACAAAGCTCGCGACTGCCCGACTGCAACATCGGGCAGCCGCCTGAGTAATCTGACGAGTCTCAAACTCAGGTAACAGCTCCCAGCAATTACAGGGAAGCCCCATGCAGGAGATGCGGCGATGAAATTTGAACTGACAGAAGAACAGAATCTTATCCGCGACATGGTCCGGAGTTTCGCCGAAAGCGAGGTAGCTCCATCCGCCAGGGAACGTGACGAACAGGAGCGTTTCGACCGCCAGTTGATGTTTACCCGTCTGGCCGAACTCGGTCTCACCGGCATCGTCTTTCCAGAAGAATACGGCGGCGCCGGTGCCGACTATATCAGCTACGCCATCGCCGTAGAAGAGCTTTCCAGGGTCTGCGCCTCCACGGGCGTCACCCTCTCCGCCCACCTCTCTCTCTGCGCCAATCCCATTTATCTTTTCGGCACCGAGGAGCAGAAACAGCACTATCTGGTGCCACTGGCGACGGGAGAAAAAATGGGAGCCTTCGGCCTCACCGAAAACTCCGCCGGCTCCGATGCCGGCGGTACCAAAACCGTGGCCATACAAGAAGGGGACCAGTGGATCCTGAATGGCAGCAAGGTTTTCATCACCAATGGCGGCGAAGCCGAAGTCTATGTGGTCCTGGCGAGAACGGACAGGGAGGCCAAGAAACATCGAGGCATCAGCGCCTTTATTGTTGAAAAAGACACGCCCGGCTTTTCCTTTGGCAAAAAGGAAGAGAAGATGGGGATCCGCAGTTCGCCGACCATGGAACTGGTCTTCGAAAACTGCCGTATTCCTCGCAGCAATCTTCTCGGCGAGGAAGGCAGGGGCTTCAGCGTGGCCATGAAAACCCTTGACGGCGGCAGAATCGGCATCGCCGCCCAGGCCCTGGGCATCGCCCAAGGCGCACTTGACCAGGCCGTATCCTACGCCAGGGAACGTAAGCAGTTCGATGCCCCTATTTCCCAGTTCCAGGGGGTACAGTTCCAACTCGCCGATATGGCCACCCAGACCAGTGCCGCCAGGTTCCTGGTCTACAACGCTGCCTACCGTGCCAGCGCCGGTCTTTCCTATTCTTTGGAATCGGCCATGGCCAAGCTGATGGCCAGTGAAACGGCCATGCGGGTAACCACTCAGGCCGTGCAGATCCTTGGAGGCTACGGCTATACGCGCGACTTTCCGGTGGAAAGAATGATGCGCGATGCCAAGATTACCGAGATTTATGAGGGCACAAGCGAGGTGCAGCGCATTGTCATAGGTGCAGCACTCTGCCGATGACAGACGGTCATCTCGCCATCAGAACAATCTATCCGCTGCTGAAAATGCGGTTTCATCATCACAATGGGAGTGTCAATGAAAATACTTGTTTGCATAAAACAGGTTCCCGATATGGAATCGAAGTTCACCCTTCAGGAACGCTGGTACGATACCCACGACCTCGCCTGGCGTCTGAACGAGTACGATGAATATGCCATCGAACAGGCGGTTGCCATAAAAGAGCAGCTGGGGGACAGTGATCTCACCGTACTTTCCATAGGACCGGCACGGGTTAAAGAGGCCATGAAAAAGGCCCTGGCCATGGGCTGCGATCGTGGACTGCATATAGAGGACAACGAGGTCGAACAACGCGACCCCCAGCAGATTGCCGCTCTCATCGCCGCCCATGCCCGCGATAACCACTACGATCTGATCTTCTGCGGCATGCAGTCCCAAGACAGGGCCAGCGCCCAGGTAGGCGTCATAACCGCCGAAAAACTGGGATTTCCCTGCGTTACCACCATTGTCGACTTCCATTTGCAGGATGGCTCGATCACGGTAAAACGCGAATTGGAAGGCGGCCTCAAGGCACGTGTCTCCCTTTCTCCCCCGGCGCTGTTCACCTGCCAACTCGGCTTGAACACCCCCCGTTATCCGACGCTGCCAAACATCATGAAGGCTAAGAAAAAGGAGATGATCACCGTTCCCGCGGCAGAAATATCCCAGGAGGCTGCCGTCCAGGAAACGATGGATATCTATTTCCCGGAGAAGAAGGGTGGCGGGCTGATCCTCGAAGGCGATGCCGGCGAACTTGCTGATCGCCTGCTGCGCATCCTTAAAGAACAAACCACGGTGATGGGGTAACTATGAAAACCTTGCTGATTGCTGAATACCGTGCCGGAAAACTTCTTGAAAGCTACACTGAGCTTGTTGGCTTCGCCCAGGCTCTTAATGCCGAAAGCGCTATGTTCGTTGTCGGCTCAACCGGGGTTTTGCCACACTTTAACGGTACATGCTATGTGGCTTCGGCCGAAACCTGCGGTGAATACAACCCGACGGTGCATAAACGTCTGGTGCTCGAAGTCATCGAAAAAGAACAGCCCGATGTCATTGTCTTCCACCATTCTTCCTATGGCTGGGACCTGGCACCTCGTCTGGCCGCCGCCCTGGGCGTCGCCCAGATATCGGAAGTCATGGATCTGCAGGAGTCGCTGCCGGTGGTTCCCGTCTGCAATGCCAAATTGCGGCGGACCGTTCGGCCGTCCACCAAGAGATACATCGTCACCCTGCAGCCGGGCGCCTTCAATGGCAGCGAAAGTGACACCACACCGGAAATTGTTGCCATGGAAGACGGTGACGGCAGCGGCACTATCGTTTTCGAGGGATATGAGCAACCCGAAAAGACAGCTGTCGACCTGAGCAGGGCCGAGATCATCGTCAGCGCCGGCAGAGGCATCGGCAAACAGGAAAATGTACAGATGGTCGCCGAGCTGGCTGAACGGCTCGGCGGTGAATACGGCGCCAGCCGGCCGGTGGTAGACGCCCTGTGGGTCGAACACAGCCGTCAGGTGGGCACCACCGGCCAGAGCGTTACGCCCAAACTCTATATCGCCTGCGGTATCTCCGGAGCCATTCAGCATCTGGCCGGCATGAAAAAATCGGAGTTCGTCGTCGCCGTCAATACCGACCGGGATGCTCCCATAGGCGAAGTAGCCGATGTGCTTGTGGTATCAGATCTGAAGCAGTTCGTGCCCGCTCTTTTAGAGCGACTCTCCTGATGACCGCTGTTTCTATTACACGGCAAGCGCTGATATCTCCACTGTCAATACAGCGGCGAATCGGCCCAGCAAAGCATCCGAGGCACAACCAATGAATGGCTGTTCAGAAATTGCTAGTGTTCTATTTACGAACTCTATATATTTACTGTATATAGCTTCACTCCACCCCCGTTCAGGTGGAGGAAAAATCGATCACATGCCATATCGTCGAAGGCGGAGGATTTGCAGCTCCAGCGGCTGCACACCCATGCCTGCCCGCCATAGAGAGAACACTCGGACAATAAGGAACAGGGAGAACCCCACGGATGCGAATTGCGGTTAAGGATACACAGGAAGTAGCAACACAGATCAAAAACGAGAAGCTTGTCGAACAACGGCGGCGACAGATAGTCGACGGTGCCGTCAAGCTCTTTATTAAACACGGTTATCACAAGACAACGACCCGAATTCTGGCCAAGGAGACCGGACTCTCCATTGGCTCGCTCTATGAGTACGTATCCTCGAAGGAAGATGTACTCTACCTGGTCTGCATCGCCATCCACACCGAAGTCGAACAGGGTTTAAAAGAGGCCATGGCCCGCTCCACCGAAGGCCGGGATGCGCTCACCGAAATCATTCGCGAATATTTTCTCGTCTGCGAGCGTATGAGCGACCATGTGCTGCTGATGTACCAGGTAACCCACTTTCTCCCGGAAAAATGGCAGAAAAAGGTCCTGGAGGCGGAGATCCGGATCACCGATCTGTTCATCGACGCCATGCAGCAGCTGAAAAAGGAAGGAAAACTGAAACTTGACGATGATACCATCAACCTCGTCGGCCACAACATCTCTATTATCGGCCACACCTGGGCCTTCAGGAGATGGTATTTCGCCAAGCACTTTACCATCGAACAATATATCGAAAAACAGACGCAGTTCATTATGGGGTTTCTGCCGGAGGAATAGAAGCGGCGGCCCTGGAAGGATGATCTCCTCCAGTGGCGTTACTGTCAAAACTCCTCCGGCGGCTCCCATGCGCTGCAGAAAATACCTCACAGACCTGTTAGCCAACGTCAAGAAGGAGACGACATGAACGCCGCAATTGAAGTGTACAAACCCCAGAACGCCATACGCGTCATCACGGCCACATCGCTCTTCGACGGTCATGATGCCTCCACCAATATCATACGCCGTATCCTCCAGGACTCCGGCGCCGAAGTCATCCACCTGGCTCACAACCGGTCCGTGCAGGAACTCGTGGACACCGCCATCCAGGAAGATGCCCAGGGCATCGCCATGTCATCCTACCAGGGAGGGCATGTCGAGGCCTTCAAGTACATGATCGACCTCCTCAAGGAGAAAGGTGCTTCCCATATCAAGGTCTTCGGCGGCGGAGGCGGGGTCATCATCGGCGAAGAAATCAAGGAGTTGATGGATTACGGGGTCGCCAGAATCTACTCCCCCGAAGACGGCGCCTCCATGGGACTGCAGGGCATGATCAACAACATGCTCTCAATGCTCGATTTCTCAACCCTCGACTATCACGACCTCGCCCCCGAAGAGCTTAATCCTTCCATGGTCAACACCATAAGCGGTCTGATGACGGCGGTACAGGAAGAGCGTGCCGGCGGCGGTGAAAAACTCGAGAAAACAATGGACTTTCTCAGGCCTCTGGCCAAGAAAAACAATCCCCCTGTCATTGGCATCACCGGCACCGGCGGCGCCGGCAAATCTTCGCTCACCGACGAAATCATCGTCCGCTTTCTCAACGACACCAACGATATCAACATCGCCGTCATCTGCTGCGACCCCTCCAGAAGAAAGACCGGTGGAGCTCTTCTCGGCGACAGAATCCGCATGAACTCCATCACTACCACCGACCGGGTCTTCATGCGCAGCCTGGCCACCCGCAACTCCTCCTTCGAGGTGTCGGAATCACTCTCCGAGGCTTTGGAGGTGGCCAAAGCCGCGGGCTTTGACCTGATCATCGCCGAGACCGCGGGCATAGGCCAGGGAGACTCGCGCATCACCGATCTTGCCGATGTTTCCCTCTATGTCATGACCAGCGACTTCGGCGCCCCCTCGCAACTCGAAAAAATCGATATGCTCGACTACGCCGATCTCATCGTCATTAATAAATTTGAAAAGAAAGGCAGCGACGACGCCCTCAGAGACGTACGTAAACAGGTGCAGCGCAACCGCAAAGCCTGGCAGACGCCTCCTGAGGATTTTCCAGTCTACGGCACCATTGCCTCCAAATTCAACGATGACGGCGTCACCGCCCTGTATCATGCAATTCTCGACGAGCTGGCCAATACAACAGCACTCAGGCTCGAGTCAACCCTGACCCGGCCCACGGCCAAGGTCTCATCCACCAAATCCATTGTCATTCCAGCGGAACGCATCCGCTATCTCGCCGAAATAGCCGATACCGTCCGCAGCTATCACACCGAAAGCACAGAACAGGCAGAACATATCCGCAGAAAATGGCATTTCCGGGAAAGTTTGAATATGCTAGAGGAAGCGGATGCGGGTGAAGAGGTGACCACGGCACTGAACCGTGAACTGGAAAAGGCTGCGGAGAAAATCGACCACCGGGCTCAAGAGTTGATCTCCTCCTGGGATGAAATCAAAGAGGCCTACTCCGGCGACGAATACGTCTACTCCGTCAGGGGACGGGAACTGCGGGTGCCGCTGTATACCGAGTCGCTGTCCCACTCAAAGATTCCCAAAATCTGTCTGCCCGGATACACGGACCCGGGAGAGATCTATTCCTGGATGCGCAGGGAAAATCTGCCCGGCTATTTCCCCTATACGGCCGGGGTGTTTCCCTTAAAACGCACCGGCGAGGATCCCACCCGCATGTTCGCCGGAGAAGGCGGTCCCAAGGAAACCAATGCCCGCTTCAAGATGCTCTCCGCCGACTCCGAGGCCAAACGGCTCTCCACCGCCTTCGATTCAGTGACGCTCTACGGCTGGGATCCGGCCCTGCGTCCGGATATCTATGGCAAGATAGGCACTTCGGGAGTTTCCATCTGCACGCTCGACGACGTCAAGCAGCTCTATGACGGCTTTGAACTCTGCTCGCCCACCACCTCAGTTTCGATGACCATCAACGGTCCGGCGCCGATTATTCTGGCGATGTTTATGAACACCGCCATCGACCAGCAGGTCGAATCATTCATCGCGGATAATACACGAGATCCTTCGGAAAAAGAGTACGAAGAAATCAAGGCCATGGTCCTCGCCAATGTCCGCGGCACCGTTCAGGCAGACATCCTCAAGGAGGATCAGGGGCAGAACACCTGTATTTTCTCCATCGAATTCGCCCTCAAAATGATGGGAGATATCCAGGAATTTTTTATCGCCAACACGGTCCAAAACTTCTACTCAGTCTCCGTTTCCGGCTATCATATCGCCGAGGCAGGCGCCAATCCGATAACCCAGCTGGCCCTGACCCTTTCCAACGGCTTTACCTATGTCGAATACTATCTGGCCAGGGGCATGTCCATCGACCAGATAGCGCCGCGGCTGTCCTTTTTCTTCTCCAACGGCATGGACGCAGAATATACGGTGATCGGCCGGGTGGCCAGACGCATCTGGGCGGTGGCCATGCGTGAAAAATACGGCGCCTCGGAGAATTCCTGTAAACTGAAATACCACATCCAGACTTCGGGGAGATCCCTGCACAGCCAGGATATCCAGTTCAACGATATCCGCACTACCCTGCAGGCGCTCTGCGCTATCTATGACAACTGCAACAGCCTGCACACCAATGCCTACGACGAAGCTATCACCACGCCGAGTTCCCAGTCGGTCCGCAGAGCCTTGGCCATTCAGCTCATCATCAACCGAGAATGGGGGCTGGCCAGAAACGAGAACATGAACCAGGGCAGCTTCATCGTCGAAGAACTCACCGAGCTCGTCGAGGAAGCCGTTCTAGGCGAGTTCGACCGCATAACCGAACGGGGCGGTGTGCTCGGCGCCATGGAGACCGGCTACCAGCGCTCCAAAATCCAGGAGGAATCCCTCTTCTACGAGGCTCAGAAACATACCGGTGAACTGCCCATCATCGGCGTCAACTCCTTTCGCAATCCCAGCGCCAGGGCCGAGGAGGAAAATGCTTCTCTTGAGCTTTCCCGGGCGACGGATGAAATCAAACAGGATCAGCTGCGCCGGCTGGCCGATTTCCACGAACGCCACAAGGAAGAGGCGCCGCAGGCTCTGGCCAGCCTCAAAAAGGCCGCGCTTGGCGGCGACAACCTCTTTGCCGAGTTGATGAACACCGTCAAATCCTGCAGCCTTGGACAGATAACCACCGCCCTCTACGAGGTCGGCGGACAGTATCGCCGAAACATGTAAGGGAGTCGCTCGGAGGCGGTGACAGCATCAAGCTGTGCTCCAGCAAGCGTCACCGCCGGAAGTGAAGGCATAAGGGGTGCGTCCTTGGCCGATATTCAAGGAGCCGGATCGGTAGACATATAACATTCGCCCAGCATCTTCCGCTCATCCTGGATCTGGCGGATAACGGCGACGAGATCGGGACCGGCGCATATGTCGGGCAGGCGCCTCATCGCCTCTTTCTGAGTCGGGCAGATATACCATGTGCAGACAAAGGGCCGCTGGCAGCGTGGCAGTCGGCAGCCCTCCGTCGACAGATGAATGCAGGCACCGGCGCCATCCTTGACGATCTTCTGCAGCGGCAGGCCGCCGGTATGCAGACGGTAAAAAAGGAGATCCCGGAAATCATACCATATCGTCGCCCTGAGACAGCAGACATCAATACAGTGTCGGCAGCTTTGCCGGCACAACTGCTCCAATACGCAGTCGAGGCTTTCGATCTTGACGGCGATCGATCTGGCGAGGCTCTGCAGACGGCGGGAAACGGCGCTGTTTCTCCTTATCGTCGCCAGATGCGACCCTATCGTCTTCCAGTTATCTCTGTTTTCAAAAACCGCACGGTTGCGCCAGTGCGGCTGTCCGCTGCTCATTCCTTCACAGTTATCGGCTCGTTCTTTTCACCAAAGTAGACGACTACAAGACGCGCCGGTCTGTCCGATTCGTTGATGCCATAATGATCCTGGCCCACCAGTTCGACAAGAGACTGTCCCTCGCCGATAAGTTTCTTCTGCCCGTCGTCGGCAACCACCGTCAGTTCTCCTTCGAGCATATAGGCAACATTGACCACCGGATGAAAATGGACGGGCAGCCGGGTATGTGGCTCAACGGTGATACGCAAAACCGTCACCTCCGTTTCGTTGTCACTGTAGTCGGGAAGTGAACGGCCGTTCCAGGACATGGTTGTTTTCGCCAACTGCTCGACAGTGACGCCGTCGGCCCAAACCGGCGATGCCAGGGCGATAATTATGATGATTACGCTACAATACAGCTTCATTGTTGCCTCTCTCCTGTAGGTGTTTTACACTATAGGCCACCTTGAAAAATGGCCTTTTCACTCAATCTCTTCGTTGTGTCAGGAAATTTTATCCTCGGAATATTAAGTATATGCCTCCGGTGAAATTTTCTGACACGCCTCGATTTTGAGCGAAAATCCCTATTATTCAAGGTACCCTATACCCAAAACTGTGGTGTACGGTGCCCGCAGACCTTTTTATCCAGGAACTCCCGGGGCTTAGCTTCATATATTCAGGCGGTGTCACCGGTTGCGCTACTGCCATGCGAAATAGGGTTGTTCGAAGTGATCGACCCTCACCGTTTTTCCCAAGAGCGCAACCTCTCTGAACTGATAGATGATGGCCCCGGTGGGACTCGCTATCCAGCCCTGCCCCACGGGCATGAGCAACACCGGCTCATCGCTTTCCGGAATGGACTGCAGGACAGGAGCGTCTTCTCGCATAAACTCCTGCAGAGGAATACGGTGTATTGAGTCCACCTCGGCGGGGTTGGGAATGAGAAGGGGGTCTGCACCTGCCCAGAGTACCACCGGCGTTATGGTAAAGCCGGAGCGGGTGGTGAAGTCATCGAGCCTGCCGAGCACAGCGGCGTTGTCGAGCACCAGCCCGACCTCTTCAGAGAGCTCCCGCAGAGCCGCCGCCTCGGGACTCTCATCGCCCTCCAGCCCGCCTCCTGGCAACGCCCACTGGCCGGCATGACTGTTGAGGGATTCCGCCCTGCGGGTCAGGATAAGTGCCGCTTCGCCGTCGGGGGTGCTTTCACAATTATACACAGGCTTCTCGCTACCTGCATCGACCAGCGTCAGAGCTACGGCGGCGCGACGGGTATTCTTTCTCTGATGCCCGAGGACGGAAAAACCGGCAAGATTAGCGGCAATACGAAGTCGCAGGGATTCCTCCAGCGTCCAGGAGCGGTGGCCTGACGTGCCTGTATCTGCCATTTTTTTCCTCGCCTGCACAGTTTTGTCACCCTTGGGGGCGGAGTCGATAGAACCTGCTCTTTTTGGCGGTCTGGTCGAACACACCATTTCAACTGGTAAAATATTCTGGCTAGTCCATCTCCTGCAATATTTTTTTAACGACGTTGCCATCGGCCCTGGAACCAAAATGGGCCATTATGGGACGCATCGCCTGCATCTTATTGCCCATCGCCGCGAGATCGACATTCTCCCTGATCCAGCTACGGATATCTTCCTCACTGGCCTGCTGCGGAAGGTAGCTTTCAAGAACGACAATATAGCCGCTCTCCTCACCACCGGAGGCGGCCAGCAATTCTCTTTCCGACTTTATCAGTTTTTTTATGATGCCTACAACCTGGTCGTCGCTCAAGTCCTTGTCCGGCTGGCGCTGGAATTCACCGATGAGAATACGTATCGCCCCGGTTTTTTCCTTGTCCTTGGCCTTCATGGCCTCTTTCAACTCCGCCTGTATTTTCTGCTGTAATGCCATAACCTCCTCCTAAAAACTTTTTTTGCCCACTGTAACGGCTCCCTGAAATCCGGCAACTCATCTTTACCGTCGGCATGACCGGGGTATCGTAACCTTAAGGATCATATATGACAGCGATCTTCGTCTTTTACCTTGGAAACGCCTGGGATCAGGGTCTGGGTAGAATTCACTCCGGTCCACTTGCGAATGGTGGAGAGAATGAACTGGGAGAGGAGTTCAGCATCGGAACTCAGCAGATCGCGCACCAGTTTGACCTTGATGATGATATCGATGGAGCCGTGTACCGAATGCACCTCCCGAACCTCTTCGAGGGCCAGCAGCTTGTCGAAAATACGTTGCTCATATCTGCCATCGACATTGAGAAGAATGAACACGGTCATCTGCGGATGCATATCGGGATATTTCTGTTCCTGATGCCGGATCATTTGCCGCCGGAATTCTTCCATGTCCCGGGGGATGAGCTGGTCGACGCCAATGCCGTATTTTCGTTTCTTGCCCATTTCCCATTGGTGTACGGAAATATAAAGATAGAGATCGTCCATTGTCCTGCCGGGAAAAGACTCCACAAGTCTCTTTTCGCGGATTATGCCCACCATTGGCTGATAAATAGTGGTATACCAGTCGCTGGCGGCAGCCTCATAGCCGACGTCTTCATCGCGCTCATCGGCAAGAAAACGACGATGCTCCTCAATCTGCTTCTCGAGATAATCGTACTGGCCGAGTTCAGTAAGTTCAATATCCTGGGCCAGGCCGGCCTTCTGCAGAAATTCGCGTTTTTCCAGATACAGCCTGTTCTCAAGAGTATTTTTCGACGGCAAAAGCTCAACAATGCGCGAGCGTATCTCCGTGAGTCCTAACTCCTTTGCCGCCTTGAACCGGTGATGTCCGTCGAGGATAAAATAGTCGCCCTTGATCTGATACAAAGAGATGGGTGGAATGGCCCTGCCGGCTCTCATGGCCTCGATAATGTTTTCCGTGCGCTCGTCGCGTCTTCCGCTCCTGGTCCGGAACTGTTTGTCGAAGTCATGATAGCGTCCGACACTGCCGACTATTTTTTCCAAGGGCACCATGGATGTACCGCGTTTTACCGATTCATAGGCTTCCTCACGTTCACGCCTGGTGTTAAAACTGCGGCTTTCGGATTGTTCTTTTTCGGCCGGTGAAGCTGAAATAAAATTTTTAATGGCCTCCAAAACCCTAGACTTCGAAAATATAGTAGCCATAGCTATTTACCACCTGGGTTGTATTAACGCGGGTAATTCGTTGCCTGTCGTCACTGAAAAGCCTGTGAATATGACCATGGATAAAATAGGCCGGCCGGTACTTGTCGATAAAACCTGCAAAACATTTGAAGCCCTTGTGGCAAGGATCTTCGGCGTCATGAATATGGCGGGGCGGCGCATGGGTGATAACGATATCGGGCTTTGTCCGCCAGAGGGAAAATCGCAGGCGGCCGATAAAAGCCTGCATCTCTTTTTCGGTATACTGGTTCTTGCCGCCGTTATACCAGCGGCTGCCGGAAAAGCCGATGATGCGGCGATCATGAAGTGTTACGATACGCCGGTCTATACAGGTGCAGCCGACGGGAGGAGCAGTGCCATAGCGCAGATCGTGATTGCCATGGACATACAAGAGCGGCGCATCGAAACGGTGACGCAGAGAACGTAAATACTCCGGCGGCAGATCGCCGCAGGAAAGTATCAGATCAATGTCCCGGCACTCCTTCGGCTCATCTCCGCCCTCCAACAGCTCCGCCGAGACTGTGTCGGAAACCGATAATATTTTTAATCCCATACCCTTTTAACACCCACAATTCAGATTGGGCAGCGGATCAAAGCTCACCCTCTCTTGTTCTCTCTTGTTCTCCTTCAGTAAAGGAACGTATAGCGCTTATACCAGAAAAGCAAAGCCATATAAAGTGATTCGTCAAGCAGATATGACCAAAAAAGCACAGACCTCTGCCGCGGATTTCATGCCCTCTCGGGAGGTGAAATCGGCAGGACCGCTGCCAGTCACATCATCGATGCCGGCAGGATAAAATTGACGATTCAACCTGATTTCGTGTGGAATAAAAGAGTTAGAAGAAAATTTCAACCTTGCCGATGGCACTGAGCTTGTTTTGCAAATGCCCTACCTGAGAAAAAATTTTCTTTAAAGCACTCTTTTCCATATAATTGAGTTCATCGGGAGAGATAAAATTATCGGGATCTTCACCCTTGTCAAGCATGGCAACCTGGTGGCGAAAACGTATCTGCATCAGATAGTTGTAGGCCTCGGTGATATCATCATGCAGTTCCTTTCCGATAAAGCTTCTGGTTTTCAAACGATCAAGACGCTCGAGGGTATTGGCTTCTTCAAGGGCAAAGTTAATGGCATAAAGCCGGGCATAGCCGACAATGAGGGCGATGACATGTTTTATATTGAATGTATGGGGATGCTCGCCGCCGGTCTCCACTGAGATATTGCCGAAAAAGTCGACGGGCAGTCTGAACAGAAGAGCGTTTTGGGCAAGCTGGTAGAAAAAGGCGTCCCTGTTGGCCACCTGTCGGCTAATATGCTGGCGCAGACTGCTCACCAGCAGTTTTTCTCCATACATGCAGCGAAAATCGAAAAATATGCTGACCTCAAGCAGATCCTTGGGTTTGGCTTCAGTTATCCAACGGGAGAAATAGTCTTTCCAGACGGCAATGGGCTGACACCAAAGCGGATTCATGGCCATGACCTCGCCCTTGCAAAAAACATAGCCCGCTTGGTCAAGCCAGGTGCAGACCTTCTCCGAGAAGAGCAGAAAATAGCTTCTCACCTCTTCCTGTCTGTTTTCGGCGACATCCTCATAGATCAGGGCATTGTCCTGGTCCGTCGCCAGGGTCTGTTCACTGCGGCCTTCGCTGCCGAGACTGATAAAGGCAAATGAGGCGGGCGGTTCGCCGAGATCATCGATGGCAAACTCTATGCACCGCAGCAGCACCGCCTCGGAGATCATACTCGTTATGCGGGTGATGTTGCGGGCATGGGCGCCGGAGTCGACCAGGGATTTGATGATGCGCGGCAGTCGTTCGGTGCCTGCAGCCACCTCCTCTATGGAGGCGGCCCTGCGTATTTCGTCGACGAGAAAGGTAGAAGAGTAGCGGTGAACATTGAGAAGATCCTCGTTGGAAACCACCTTTACCACCTGACCGCTGTCGTCTTTGACTATCAGGTGCTTGACACCCTTCTCCTCCATGAGCATGACCGCCTCGAAAATAAGCGCCGAGTCCTTGATGAATATCAGTGGAGCACTCATGATTTCGGCAACGGGTGCAGTATAATCCATTCGTCCGGCCACCACCCGTTCCCGCAGCGCCATGTCCGTGGCTATGCCGACGATTTCTTTGTTGGCGTTCTCAACGAGCAAAGAGCTGCAGCCGTTGTCACGCATGTGTTCAGCGGCCCTGTATACCGGCAGCGTACTTTCGCAGATGAGAAGTTCGCCCTCGACGTGCCGCAGGGGCTGGTTGAGAAAGAGAAGGGATGTCTGTAACTCGACTATCAATTTTTCCCGGTGACTGTCATGACGAATCTCTTCGCTGACATCCTCCAGTATGCCGTCGCAGGAGAGAACTTCTCCATCTGCATTGCGGGTCAGTACCAGCGAAAAGGACACGCTGGCGCTTCCCGACCGGCGCTGGAGATCTACGACCTTGTTCTTGACAAATCCGGTGTCAACGACCAGCTCATAGAGGTTCAGCGGCACCCCGTAACGGCTGAAAATCTCCTGGAGGCTCAGATCACCGCTGTCATCCTCCAGCTCCAGAAGCGAGTAGAAGGCGTGGTTGGCCTCCAGCACCTGCATCCGGCTGTCGGCCTGGGCTCTGAAGACGCCGATATTGAGACTGGCGGTGAGTTGTCGGTATTTTTCCTTGCTTTCCACCAGCTCCTTTTCGATCTGTCTGGTATCGGAGGTGTCGCGGATGCTGACGATAGCCGCCTCACGGCCGTCCAGACGCATTTTTGAAACCGTCAGCGCCACCTCTATCTTTTCCGCCTCCGGCCCCAGTAAAAAGGCGTGGTGCACTCCCTCCTGTACCTGGCCGTCCTCTTCCAGAGAAAGCTCTGCCCCCTCCTGTTCTGTCCCCTCCTGTATGCCAGCAAGAATTTTACTGATTTCGATATTTTCCAGCTCCTCGCCTGAGAGGCCGATCAGCTTCTGTACCGGGGTATTGGAGTAAATACAGCGGCCGCCAAAAAACATCAGTATAGGTTCTGTAGCCGCCTCCACCAGCCGCTTGTACTTGATCCTCGATTTTGCCAGTTCCTCCTGAACGCGGCTCCGCTGTCTCTCAAAGAGCAGGCTCTGTCTGCCTACATACAAAAGTATGAAGGCAAGCACAGCCACCGCGGCCATACCCATGCGGGAAAGCCGCCCCGAAATTTCCGCTGTCCTCTGCTCGACATCATCGAGAAAGACGCCGGTGCCTACGACCCAGTCCCAGGGCTGGAAATGCTTGACAAAGCTGAGTTTAGGCACCGTCATCTCCTCGGTATATTTTTTGTTCCAGCTGTAGTCGACAAAACCGCTGCTCTGCCGGGCAGCGATATCCTTTATCTCCAGAAAAAGTTTCTTGCCGTTGGTATCGGTAAAACTGCTGAGATCCTGGCCAATCAGTTCCTGGGAATAGGGGTGCATTATCAGCATGGGGGTGCTGTCTGTCACCCAGAAGTAGTCTCGGTTGTGCTCGCCATAGCGCAGTGTCGCCATCAACGACAGGGCCTTGTTCTGCGCCTGCTGTCTTTTCAGTCGACCGCTCTGCTCCTCGTTGTAATAAAACTCCATAATATTCCAGGCGGCCTTGGTCAGTTCCTGCAGCATCACCTTTTTGCCGTCGACAAAACTTTTTTCAAAAGCGGGAATAATGATGAGATAAATCGCCAGAACCGTAAAGAGGATTGCCGTCAGGGTCGGCAGAACGATGGAGATGAAAAAGCGCCCCCAGTTTTTGAAAAACCTCTGCACTCTACTCATACGCTTCTCCTGGGAACAGCCTGGGGAGGGAGCCGTAGCATGATGCCTTGGGGCCTCTCAAATAAACAGCGATGCCGATCTCGCTGATACGCTCTCCTGCAACCTGCGCTTGTGTATCTGGATGTAGCTTGGGGAGATGGTACCACAGCCTTCTATCTGGCCCTTTTCAAGAAGGGTGAAGAGTTTGAGGACGATGTCGGAATCAAACTGTTTGGCGGCCCCGAGCTGAAGGTTGACAACCGCATCCTCGATTTTCATCTTCTCAAAATGCTTACGGCCTGCAAGCATGGTCTCGAAAGCATCGCATACGGTCAATATTCTCGCTCCAAGGGGAATATCACTGCCTTTGAGACCGTCGGGATAGCCGGTGCCGTCCCATCGTTCGTGGTGATGGCGCACCAGGGGTTCGATATCGCTGAGAAAAACCAGCGGCTGCAGTATGCGGGCGCCGATGATCGGATGCTGGCGGACAATATCCATCTCCTTGCGATTGAGTATACCGAGCCGCTCGATAATGTGATCATTCATACCTATCTTACCAATATCGTGAAGCAAGCCTCCATGATAAGTGGTTTCGACCTGTGCCCTGGTCAGACTCATTTCCCCTGCCACCTGTCTGGCAAATCGTGCCACTCGCACCGAGTGTCCATGGGTCTGTTCATCCTTGGCCTCCAGGGCCAGAGTAAATCCCTCGACCATCTGCCGGAGGGTGTCGAGCATTCTTTCATCGAAACTGAGACTTTTCTGCAGGGCGATGGCACCCTGCTCGCCCAGAGCACGAACTATTTTCCCCTCCGCCGGATCAAACTGCCTTCGATCGGTGAAATAGACGGCGAGAATACCGCGGAAATCACGAACAATGTCAAAGAAAAACGCCTGAATCGAGCCAACTCGCTTTTTGCCGATTTTATCGAGATTGGGAATGCGGCTGTCGTTGATAGCGTCTTCAATAAAAACGGAGTCCCCCCCCTCGTGAGCGAAGATGCCCATCAGGGTCTCATAGTCGATCTCCGCCAGGTTCCTATAGGAAAAACCATGTGAGATCTTGTTTTCTATGCTTTTTTTTCCCTGATCGACTATCCAGAAAATACATCCCTTGGCGCTGAAGATTGCCGCTATGTTGGCGACTATCCGCTCCAGTATCTCCTGGGTGTTTTCTCCACTGTGTATGGCCTTGCTGACGCGGGTGAACACCTCGAAAAACTGCGAGATATCATGTCCGCTTCCGCCTTCCTTCTGCGGGCTTCCACCACCTTCGACTTCCCTCATACCACTCCTTGCCGCTGCAAACGATCAACGGCGTCTTCGTCGTAACCGAGTTCCGTGAGAATTGCGCCGGTATCCCTGCCAAAAGCCGGCGGTGAGGAGCGCACCGCTCCCGGAGTCCTGTCAAGTTTGACGGCAATACCAAAGGTTTTCTCAGAACCCTTCTCTCCTTCAATATCGACGATCATCTCCCGCTCGACAAAAAGCTCATCGCCCAGGACCTCGTCGATGTCCTGAATCGGCGAATAGCAGACATCGGCCCCGTCCAGCAATGCATGCCAGTGTGAGAGGGGCCTGCTGGCGAAAATGGCCCGCAGCCTGTCGACTATTTCGCGACGTCTGCCCTCATCGTACTGGAGTTCGACGTATTCCTCCACTTCCAGAATCGAGCAGAGGGTGCGCCAGAATCTGTTTTCCACTGCGCCAAGAGCCAAATATCTGCCATCCGCCGTTTCATAGGTGTTGTAGCAGGCAAAGCGATGGGAGAGCATCGATTGGGATCGCCGCTGCTTTTTGCCGGTCTTCTTTGAAAGAATATGCGGCAGCGTCAAAAAGTTAAGGATGCCGTCGGTCATGGAAATGTCTATATGCTGCCCCCGGCCGCTGCGGTTGCGCTCATAGAGAGCCAGTAAAATGCCGATGACACCATTCATGCCGCCGCCGGCAATATCGGCCGCCTGAACGGCGGGAATGACCGGTGGTCCATGACTGGGGCCGATGCAGTCCAGCACTCCGGCACGGCTGAGATAATTGACGTCGTGACCGGCTTCATGAGCGGCGGGCCCGGTTTGGCCGTAACCGCTTATGGAACAGTATATGATTGCCGGATTCATTTGCCTGATATCCTCATAGCCGACGCCGAGACGATCGACGACCCCGGGCCGGAAACCTTCGATAATCACGTCCGCCTCTGTAGCCAGCAGGCAGAATATCTCTCGGCCTTCCTGGCTCTTGAGATTAAGCGTCATGTGGCGTTTATTGCGATAGACATCGGCAAAATAGAGATCATCGGCGATAAACCGGCGGTCCTCAACGGCTATGACATCTGCGCCGTGATCGGCCAATACCATTGAGCAATAGGGACCGGGGAGCAGTCTCGACAGATCTACAACCTTTACTCCTTCAAGCGCGCCCATATCGCCGCCCCTTTTCCTTAAATGATGTGGCCACAACAGTGATGTGCACCATCAGAATTCAATCCCTTTTTGCGCTTTGACACCCTTTTCGTAGGCATGTTTGACTGCATCCATTTCGGTGACAGTATCAGCGACATCAATGAGCGAGCGGTGGGCATTTCTGCCGGTGAGAATCATATGCAGCCGCGGCGGTCTCTGGTGCAAGAGATCGACGATTTCGTCGACGTCGAGAAAACCATAGTGGGGAAGGTAGGTGATCTCGTCGAGAATGACCAGGTCAAAGAGATCGCTTTCGATTTTTTCCCTGGCCAGACGGAATCCCTCCCGCGCTACCCGCCTGTCGGCTTCATTCTCTTCTTTTTTGAAGACGAATCCCTGGCCGCAGACATGCCACTCGAGAGAATCGAGGCCTCCGGCAAAGAGTCGCTCGCCGTACTCTCCCTTACCCTTGATAAACTGGATGACGCAGACCCGCAGACCATGACCGAGAGCGCGAAAAACCAGGCCTAAGGCCGCAGTGGTTTTCCCCTTGCCGTTTCCTGTATAGAGTATCACCCTTCCGTTCAACATCATTGGCCTCCGCTGTCCTGCCTTCCTGCCATACCCGATGGATTTGCCTCGTGTGTCTTCGCCACGCCGCTCTGTTATATATTTTCAGTATAGTCTTCATCTTGGCCCGGCACCACTATTTTTGGACATCTCAGCGACTTAGTACCATAAAGCACATTGATACAAAACTGTTGACAAACTAATAAATATGGATTTAAAGTACCATAGACTGAGCGCTCGTTCAACTTGTCTTTGCTCTATTCTCACACAGCGGCGATCCTCGGTCACGCTATGATGCTTTATCCGGTATTGGAGATCGAGCGACCAGTCTCCTCCGACTGTTCTAACCGTGCAATCCCGTCCCCCAGCATGGTTGGCGACACCGGTCAGCTCCTCTTTGATCGAGCGCTCGGTCTTTGATACTTTTACAGCTGATTTCCCCGCCGTCTGAGCTTGCTTGACAAGCCCTGCTGCGGGTTTAATACCGTTTTGGAAGCAAAACCAGATGCTTCCGGACCGTGCAGCATTACTCTTCGAAGGCGTGATACGCCAGTAGGAGAGTGCCATCAGGTTCGTCATCTTGAGCGCGGAATCTCACCGGCAGCGTGCCGGCGCATCTGCTGCTGCAGGGGAATGTGTTCGCAGCGCATCGGAGATTCGACGGGACGACGGAGCAGCATCATCTTTTTAAGGAGGAGATAATGAACAGCGCGTACAAGAAGGAAATCAGGTATACCCTGCTCTTCAGTGTTCTTTTGCTGTTGACGGGACATTGCGGATTGTTTTTCGTCGCCTTTCCACCGTTGCGGGGCCACATGCTCTTCGGCTTTCCCTCTCAATTCATCATCCCGGTGCTCATGGGCTGGATCGGTCTGATGGTGGTAACAGCCATCCAGGCCAAACTGACCAACGATCTCGATGACGAAATTGAAGCCATGGAAGATGTGGTTGAAGAATCTTAATGAGAGGGATACAGAACTATGGAAAAGCAACAGTGGGCACTTGAAGATCCCACCATTGGGATCATATTCGTAGCAGTTTCTTTTATCTTTTTTTACTTCATTGGCTGGTATTCCGCACGCGCAGCCAAAACATCCACCGACTATTGGACGGCCGGCCGCTCCATCGGCTCTGTAACCAACGGGCTTGGCATGGCCTCGAGCTATATGAGTCTGGCCACCTTCATGGGAGTGACCGCCCTTATCCTCAAGCTCAAGGTCCCCTTCGTCTACATGTGGATTCAGTTCGGGCTCTCGATTCCCTTGATTACCCTCTGGTACGGCACACCGCTGCGGCGACTGGGCGTCTTCACTCCGGCCCAGTTCGTGCGCGAACGCTATGGCCTGAGAACCTCCTATGTTGTCGCCATTTTCATGGTACTTATCATGGTCATGTACGCCATCGGTCAGATGATCGGCGTCGCCAAGGTTTTCGAAATGCTCTTCGGCGTCAACTACACCCTGGCCCTTATCTGCGGTGGTGCCCTGATCGTCGGCTACGTCGCCATCGGCGGCATGTACGGCACCTCCTACAATGCCGCCTTCCAGATGGTGCTGATGGGAATCGCCTTTATCGTTCCCCTGGGAGCCATCATGAAGGGTATGGGCAGTTCCGGCTGGTACTTCCCTCCCCTGCTGTATGCCGACATGGTGCCGGCCATGCTCGATGCCGTTCCCGATTTCTTCGACATGAAATACGGCTTTAAATGGTATTTCGCACTCATCCCGACGCTGACCATCGGCGCCATGGGCCTCCCCCACCTGGGCATGAGGATATATACCGCCTCCAATCTCAAGAGCGCCAGAGGAGCCATGGTCTGGTTCACCTTCTTCTGCGGCATCACCTTCAGCGCCACCTACGCCATGGGTTTTTCCGGTGTTTTCTTCCAGGCTACCTCGGGTGCGATCATCGCCCCTGAGGACTACGACAAGATCACCCTCATTCTCAACAGCGTCTACAATCCGCCATGGGTGCTGGCCTTTGTCATCGCCGGCGCCATAGCAGCTGGCCTGTCCACCATCAGCGCCAATCTCATGGCCATCGGTGCTCTTATCGCCCAGGATATTATTGCCACCATCAAACCCAACCTTGATGAGTCACGAACCAAGGTACTCAATTACTGCGCAATCGCAGGTGGTGGTCTCGCCGCCATATTGATCGCCTTGAACCCGCCTGATTTTCTTGTAGTTTCAGTACTCTGCGCCTTCGGGCTCGCCGGAGTCACGGTCGCACCGCTGGTTATTCTCGGCGTCTGGTGGAAGCAGGCCAACCGTTACGGGGCCACGGCGGGTACCTTCATTTCCGGCATACTCTATATTTTGATTTCACCCTATATCTTCCCCGACTTCGTCATCTCCAGCGGTTTGCAGTCCGCCCTGGGCATGTCGGGCGCCCTGCTTTGCGTACCGCTGTGTTTCTTCCTCGTCACCACTGTTTCCATGATCACCAACAGGATTCCGTCTCTGGTGAAACACATTCCGCTCGATGAAAACAAACGCCTTGTTGACTCCATCCACGGCTGGACGGTATATAATGAGGAGCGCTACAATTCGACGATGGCGGGTATAATCATCGCCGCAGTCAGCGCCCTCTTGGTCATCTATGCCATACTGCCCGGAGGCTGGGTAGCCTGAGCACCGGCGATGAGGATACGTGTATAAAACCAACCTGTTCTGCAATCCCTCTGGGGTTGCAGAACAGCTCTTTCATGAAGGTGATATAACCAGCGGATGAATATGGCAGAAATATATCAAAGCATGGTGAGCGGGGACAGCGCCCTTTTCAAGCTGGCGCTTGAGGGAAAAGCCAGACGATACGCCCTCGCCAACCTTTTCATCCTGGGCATCCTCTTCGGTATCTCCAACCTCATCGGTGCCCTGCAGACAACTCCCAACCTGCCCATGGACGGCAAGTATGCTTTCATCACTCCCCTGATCTTTTCCACAGCGGGAGTAGTGACCATGTCCGGCGCCCTCATAGCGTTCACCATGGTCTACTGGGCCGCCGCCAAGGCCTTCGGCGGCTACGGCGGATTTGGCCTGGTCTTCGATCTCATAGGCCTCGCCGTTCTTCCTTTCTGGTTTCTGGCGCCGATGCTTAACTATGCCCTGCGCTATCCTCACGATGGAATTCTGCGCATTGTGCTCGTTCCGGCCATCGTCGGTGTTTTCGTATGGTCCTTCATGGTGGTCCGTCAGAGTCTGGTGACCGGCCAGGGCATCAGCATGACTCGGGCGAATATCGCCGTCGCCGCCATGTGGATCTTCAGTATCAGTTCGGTCTACGTCTTTGTTCCCTGATCAAGGATTCTGTTCTGCTCATTTTTCCGCAAGCAAAATAGATTCACCATCCGCAAGCGACGAGCCCTGGAATTGACCTTCATCGACCTTGGTATCGACTACGCAGTTCCTGCCGATGCTGACGCCTTCAGGAATTCGCGCCCCTTTGCCGATAAGCGTGATGCCCGAATAGAGATGGGAGGGAGCGACGATGTTAACCGTATCGTGGCCATCACCTGCGCCGATGGTCGATCCGGTGCCGACAGTCACCCGCTTGTCGAGAATGGAAAGATCAACGACACTGTCTTTTTTTACCACGCAGTCGGTAAGAAGTATCGAGTCCCTGACAGTAGCCCCTTCCTCCACGACCACGCCGGGAGAGAGCACGGAGTTGATGACTGTGCCGCGAATATCGGAACCAGCAGAAATGAGTGATCCCTTCACCATGGTTTGCGTGCCGAAACGCGTCGGAGCCCGATCCGCCGGCCGTCCCTCGGCTTCAACATTGGTCCGGATCTGCCACTTTTGCGGGGAAATTCCACTCTCGGGAGAGATGACGTCCATATTCGCTTCCCAGTAGGCCTGAATCGTCCCCACATCACGCCAGTAGCCGTAAAAGGGATAGGCGAAGACATTGTCATTGGCGATTCCATTGGGCAGGATATGCATGCCGAAATCGAGATCGTTTTTGTCGCGCATCAGACATGCCATCAGGTATTGATAGTCGAAAACATAGATACCCATAGAGGCGAGATTGGTTTTAGGCTCCTTGGGCTTTTCCTCCCAGCCGATGATGCGGTTGCGGTTATCGATGATGCCTGCACCAAACTGATGGATCTGGCTTTTGGGCACGACCATCATGCCGACGGTCACATCTGCCTTTTTCGAGCGATGATATTCAAGCATGGCATCGAAATCCATCTGGTAGATATGGTCACCGGAGAGAATGATCACCTCCCGGGCTGGATTGTCGGTGAGGAAATCGAGGTTGCGCCGGACGGCATCGGCGGTGCCTTTATACCAGTCCGACTCCGTTTCTCCGGTGCGCGGCGGCAGTATCTTCACCCCTCTGCTTCGACCGGTCAGATCCCAGGCCTCGCCGTTGCCTATATGGCTCATAAGCGACAGCGGCTTGTACTGGGTCAGGACCCCGACCTTGCTGAGCCCGGAGTTCATGACATTGCTGAGGCTGAAATCAATTATGCGGTAAATTCCGGCAAAGGGCACGGCCGGCTTGGCCCGGCGTTTGACCAGAATATTAAGCCTGCTGCCTACCCCTCCTGCCAGCAGAAGCACCAGGGCATCTTTGAAACGGCTCATCTCAACACCTCCCCGTATTTTACTATTGCCGGCCACTTGGTCTGCGGCAGGTTGGGATAGACCGTTGCGCCTTCTTCGATCCGGGTCTGCAGCGGTATACGGTTATTCCAGCCGATAACCGTCACTTTATGGGCTGTGCTGCCCGGTTCAGCGCCGATGACCACATTGGATTCATAGGTATTATTGACATCTGCTACCACCTTGTTAAGCCGGCAGTGTTCACCTATATCGTTGTTGAAGAACAGAACCGAATTTTCTATCACCGTCCCTTTCCTGACAATGACGCCGGGAAATATAATGGAGTTGGTGACTTCGCCATCTATGACGCAGCCATTGTAGATCAAACTGTTGCTGATTCTGGCGGCCTGTCCCATATGCGCAGGCTGGAAATCTCTGATCCCCCTGTGTTCAAGATTGGTGCGTAGACCCCATTTTTCCATGTCGATGGCAGGTTGTTCTCCCAAAAGATCCATGTTCGACTGCCAATACTCCTCCACCGTGCGGGTATAGCCCCAGTAACCGCAGAATTTGTAGCCGTATACCCGGTAGCCCTCTTCCACCAGCATGGGAATGATATCCTTGCCAAACTCAAACGAGTGCTCCTGCTGATTCTGCCGCAGCGCCTTGTAGAGCACTTCCGGACGAAAGCACATCACCGTCAGCGAAACCCAGTCCGAACTCGGTTCCTCAGGCTTTTCCCAGTACCCTTCGATTTTTCCACCCCGCTCACCATCCTCATCGTTAATCACCGCCACGCCGAACCGGCTTGCCTCCTCCCTGGACACTTTGATGAAGGCGATGGTCAGATCGGCGTCTTTTTCGTGATGGTAGTTGATCATCTCCTGGTAATCCATTTTATAGATGTGATCGCCCGAGAGTATGAGGATCTCCTCTGGCCGATGATACTCGACAAAGTCGAGATTCTTGAAAACGGCGTCGGCGGATCCTCGATACCAGTCGGTGGCCTCGGTACCGAGAAAAGGCGGCAGAACCGAAATGCGGCGATATCGACCGATCATATCCCAGGCCGCACCGGTGCCTATGTGATTTATCAGGGAATAGCTGCGATATTGGCTGAGAATGGCAACCTGTTCGATGCCGGAATTCATCAGATTGGAGAGCGCAAAGTCAATAACCCGGCCAAATCCGCCAAAGGGAACGGCCGACTTTGGGCGGTAATAGGTAAGAGCGTTAAGTTCATCCACCCTTCCCCCGGCGAGAATCATAGCAAGTGTTGTTGGTCGTAGCATATCAGTACCCGAAGCTGTAGAAAGGGTAACCTCTCTTTAATTATTGAAAAAAGCAATGACGGGATAAGATAAAATGTAAACCACGGGAACAGTTTTGCCAAGCCTGCTTGCCAAGCTTAGCTACAGGGGGTCTCAGGTCAAAGGACCTGGCAAGAGGGAAATCAATCCTTCATATGCCGCATTGTCAGACGTTTCAACGTCTGCGTATTGAAATCCTTTTCTTCGATTTCAAGTTTTTTGAGCGGCACCTCGGCCCTGGCGGAGTCCTTGTGACCGCCGGCAGATCCGAGAGAACCGAAAATCCTGGTGGCGAGCTTGCCGGCGCTTTTACGGTAGCCGTCGCAGCGAAAGATAACTACCAGTTTCTCACCGTGAATACCGGAGACAATAACCCAGTCTATCTCTCCGACATGGTTTAGAAAATCGGCAATAATAACCAGCACGTCAGGGCTTCTTACCCTGCCGACGTGAGTATAGTATCTTCTTTTGGAATATTTCAAGGCATCGAGGGCCAGGCTGAAATACTTCAGCTCCGACTTTCTCAGATCCGTCAGTTCGAACTTGCGCACCAGGTTGCGATTGGCAATGCTGAAAAGGTAGCGAAAGGATATACCGTCTGCCAGCCCGCCTTTTTTCTCAAAATCCTGAGTGTCGACCTTAATGGCATAGAACAGAGCAGTTGCCAGGGCCACCGATGGCTTCATGGAGGCGGCCCGGAGATATTCAACCAGCATGGTCGAACAGGCACCATAGTCGGGACGGATATCAATATACTCCGCCTTCCAATCGCCGCCTACGGGATGGTGATCAATTATGACATTGAAATGCAGCTTCTCAAAACAGGGCAGGTGGTTTGGCTGGGAGTCAACCAGCACCAGTTTCGTATAGTTGCCCGTCTTGACATTCTTCAGGCGTTCCAGCGGAATTTTGAGACGCTCAACCATGGCTACGTTATTGAGCCGACGTATTTCGTTGGGATGGGCGATGGTGGTATTTTTGGTTCTGTAGCGAAGGAGCCTCTTGATTGTAAGAGCGCAAGCCAAAGCATCGGGGTCGGCATTGATGATAATCAGAACGTCATCTTCTTTCTCAAACACCTCCCAGAACTGCTTCAGCCGCTCTTTTGCCGTTTTCCGGGCAGACTGTTCAAGAATTGAAGCATTTACTGATTTTTTTTTTCGTGCCATTAATGGTAACAGGGGCGCTGGTGAAGATCATGGCTTGCCCCATCAACCTCGACCCGAAGCATCAGGCAGAGGTGGAAATTACCGCAAGTGCGACAAGTTGGAGACAAGCAACAGTACTTACATTTCAGCTTTCAATAACGCCCACTGCCTCCTCTAAGATTCAGCCCTCTCATTCACCGGCCAAAGGCCGCCTCAGGGCAGGTTTATGTTGAAAAACTCCTGTGTTTTTCACGACTTCTGCATTTTCCAACACACACGAAGGCGCAGTATAGCATATTTCCAGACACTAATGCAAGAGCAGCGCCAGGCAGTGGTGACCAGGGACCTCAGCGACGGTTCCCCCCTGGCAATAAGTCGCCTAAAACTGGTCGGCATGCACCTATGATACCTTCCCCGTCCCCATGGTATCCTGTGCTTGACTGCAGATGGCGATAATGGTACTGAAGATGAATGCCATCCTCTTAAGGGTACCACACAGTCTTTTACAAACATAAAAAAATGGTAAAATTCTTTGCAGTTGGTCTTGGAGGAGCCATAGGTTCAATAGCCAGATACTGCATCGCCGTACTGGCCCAAAAAGCCGGCTCTCTTCATTTTCCTCTAAGCACCTTCTTCGTTAACATCGCCGGTTCGCTTATGATCGGATTCTGCTGGAGCTATTTCGAGCGTGTCCACATCAGTCATGAGTTCAGGTTGTTCATCTTCACCGGCTTCCTCGGAGGTTTCACTACTTTTTCAACATTTACCCGGGAAGCAGCCCAGTTCTTCAAGGCAGGCGAGCCATTTCACGCCATCTCTTACCTTGTTTTCTCCAATGTGATAGGCTTGGCCGCTGTGTTATTCGGCTTCTCTCTTTCACTCTACCTGTCACGCTGAGAGGAGACTGTTGTGATACTGCTCAATCGCTACCTTTTGGCTCAGTATATCCGCAACTTCATCACTGTTTCCACTGCCTTCGTAGCCATTTACCTGCTTGTCGACTTTTTCGAAAAAATCGACAAATTCACCTCCCACGGCGGCACCATGGGCCTGGCCCTGCGCTTTTTCTTTCTCAACATCCCCTTTATTCTCGACCAGCTCGGGCCCGTGCTCATTCTGCTCTCGGGCGTCATTACCCTGGGAATGCTCAACTACAACAATGAGTTGCGCGCCCTCAAAGCAGGGGGTGTTCCGTTAAAAAACATTGCCAAACCTGTTCTCATAGGGGCTTTGCTGGCAACCCTGCTGTTTATGTTCATGGCGCAGTTCATCCTGCCACGGACTATTTCTACCACCAACCGTATCTGGTATGAACAATTGCAGGGAAAGGTCCCCTTGGGCATTTATCGCAGCGGTCGCTATTATTATAAAGGCAAAGAAGGATTTTACTCCTTTGAATGGCCCGAAACCGATCGTTTTTCTTTCAAAAATTTCTCATACTCGCAGTGGAATTCTGCCTATAACCTCAAACTTCTGCTCAGCGCCGGACAAGCGGAATGGCAAAACGGCACCTGGATATTTTCAAACGGCCAAACCCAGCATCTCAATGATGGCGGCGAATATTCCTATACGATTTTCGACGAACTGGAACAAACACTCCCAGAATCGCCAGATGCCTTCTTTGTTCCTGCATACAGATCGGCCGAGCTCTCGCTTTCAGGGCTTTTTAGAGAAGCGCGAAAGAAAGAAACCCAGGAAGAAAAAACTGTTTCCTGGGCTAACTTCTACAGTCGTATCTCCTATATTCTGCTGGGGATTCCGCTGCTTCTTCTCGGCATACCCGTTCTCCTCATATTCTATCAGAAATGGGGCCGTGACCTGGCTATCGCCATACCGGCCAGCTGCATGCTGGCCTTCGTTGCCTGGGGGTTCTGGGGGGCTCTGCAGTCGTTTGCCAAGGCTGGCTATCTGGCCCCGACCATAGCTGCCGTCACCGTCCATATTCTCTTCTCTGCCTTTGGTGTTTTTCTGTTGCGCAAGGAGGACCGGTAGTAATGTAAAGCCGCAGCTCGACTGCAACTTCCACCCCTCTTCCCTGCACCCAACCTACCGTCGCCCCCTGCCCCTCAGCCATTAAAAACGGAGCTGAGCGCAAAGAGCCGAGTCGGTGGGCATCTCCTCACGGGTCCGAATAAAAACATCACCGCCTTTGCACAACGTAAGCCTTGCCGCCACATCGAGTAAATCGACCGAAGGGCTGTCGTTGAGGCCGGTAATAGTGGTCTGAACTTTCTCCTGGTCGAAGGTCCCCCAGACATGTTCATTGCCGACCACAAACAGCGTTTGGACCCGGCCTTCGAAGGCAGCAGTGAGTACCGGCTGAGCCTCATCAGCCACCAGGCCGGTGCCGAGACCGTTACGGTAGTTCTTCACCGCCTCCTCTTCCTCTTTCGACAAATCGTCGGCGACCAGCTGCCAGGACTGGGTATGCAGTTCTTCACCGGACATGTCCCGCACGTTCCTGTTGACTCCCTTTCCAAGAATATTTTTCCCTTTGGTGATACGGCGATAGACTCCCTGCAACTCATCAGGACCGGCAAGGACGATTGGGCATTTCAGCTCATCGAGACGAGGGAACAGAGCGTTGTCCACCGCCTGCAAATAGCGCTCGACATTCTCCTTTTCCTCATCTATTCCCACACCATGTCCGTGGAACACCGTCTCCCGTCTTGCCCCCCCGCCGGGGGTGTTGGTGTGATACTGCAGCTGCTTTTCGGGATCATCATACTTGAGCGCCTGATCCATGCTGGCAGGTGTTTCTTCCGGCAGCTCGATTTCACTGAAACTGTGGCGCTGGCCTTTGAAGAGCTGTACCGAACCCTTGCTCAGAGCAAGAACAAGATAGCGTTTCTTGTCGAGAAGTGGGATAAGCGGTTTTATATGAAAGCAGTCGCCGACCTGCACCAACTCCTGAAAAGATAGAGGCAGAGCATAGCGCAATTCCACATCTTTGGAGCGAAAGACAGCAAGCCCGTTGGCACCGAGGTTCACCCAGAACCCTTTGTCCTCCAGGAGTTTATATTCCGGCGCGAGAAGATTTCTGGCCTCGGCCTGCCGCATACCCCCGGCGACGAGTTGCTTTTCAACATGCCCGAGAAAATTTTTATAGCGGATCGGGTCCTGCTGATCCCCGATTCGGCTCACGGGCATATAGATTGAAATCGCCGGCCATTGCTGCTCCTGCATTAAAAACTCTATCTCATCCTTACGTATATTCTTCATAATTATTTCCATTGAGTTGCGAACCGCCATGCTTGTACTACGACTGTGGTTTTCACTGTCTGCCCATCATTTTTTTGCCGACGGTTCCTTGTTTGGGCAGTTGCCTCGTTTTTCATCGCTGGGCAATTCCATACGCTATACACTTTTCTCAGCTTTTTCACCTGCCGGACATCGTGGTCGGGGCGCTTGACTGCCCCTGCTCGTTTTCATACTGGCAACCAAAGAATTTTTTCCCCACTCTCCAATCTTCAGACATGCACTCTCCCTCCTCCGAACACCCTCCCCCACAGCCAAAGCCCAACAGGTCGTCATCATCTGTCTTCTCCAACAGGACAAATATCTCACCGGACAGGATTACCCCTGAGGCGATTGCCGAAACGGAGACCTTGGTACCACACCTCCCACAGCTTGCTGTCATCTATCGCCCTCCCTGTGCATGAATCCCCTCGCACTCAGATACCTGGATCCCACCGCGATGCACTCTCTCAACATATCGTAATTGCATGTGTTTCCATCTCACCTTTTTTCCTTGATCTCCTGCATGACAAAGCGTGTTGACCTGTTCACCTGAAAAGGTTGGCACCCAGGCCATGGTCAAATCCAGTCCTGTTATGCGCCCTACATCTTTATTTTTCAATTACCATGCCACCGGATCCCTTCTCCATCAAGAGCGACCCTGAATGCTGCAGGAGAAGCTCGAACGAGCCTTGCAAAATTAATCCTGACTATCCCTGAGCCTCAGCTTACCCTATTACAAAGTGACAGGAGTGCTCTTTTCACGGGTGTTCCGCAGCCAGGACGGCTGCGGTCAAGCCCCCAAAAAAGGGTTTATGGCGTCCCGGGAAAAGAGTACCCCTGTTACAGAATGAGTTTCAGACCATCCTGAATGATACAGCGCAGGGAAAATCTTATGACATCGACGACTGCACAGGCCCATATCGGTACCAGTGGATATCAATATGATCATTGAAAAAAAACATTTTATCCTGAAGACTTACCAAAAACAGAGTGGTTCGACTATTGCTGGCAGCACTTTTCCACCGTGGAGATAAACTCTACCTTTTTCACTCCCCCCTCTGTTTCCACCTTTGAAGAGTGGCAGCGGAAGGCGCCTGATTCATTCCGCTACGCCCTTAATCTCAAGAGATATGTCGACACAAGAAGAGGCTAGCCCGGCCGCCCTCTTCTTCTTTGCCAGAGTTGCTTAAACTCTTCAGCCGACGTAGGTCCATAGGTCCGAAAGCTGGGATTGGGCGATTGGGCGTAGAGCTTTTTCTTCCGGCCCAGAATATCCCTCTGCCGCTCGAGGGCGAATCCGTCGAGATCGATGGAATGAATATGTGCGGCATTGCCGCCGAGGATGTTGGCCTTGGCTTGATCCGTCAAAGGCGGATATCCATACATTTCCTGGAACTGCCGAGAAATCTGAAAGCTACGAAAAGCCTGGATCTGGTCCTGGGGACTTCCGTACCAGAGAGCATCCGTTCCCCAGCATATTCTCTTATCTCCACAGTATTTAAGAAGTTTCCCCAGCAGATGTGCCGCCTGATCCGGCTTGCTCATATAATGACGCCAGCAACTGCCAAGTTCAGCGTAAACATTGCCTTCGTTGACGCCGAAATCGTTGTTCAGATAGGCGGTGATGAAACGGTCAATCCCTTTTTCATTCTTGGAATCATAGGGGCCTTCAACAACGCCTGGCTCGAAACCGGCATGGTAACAGATGAAGGTAAGATCGGAAAATTTCCGCCCAACCCTGGCAATGTCGGCGGGGTGGGAATAGCGGTACTCCAGCTGCGGCAGTGGTAATCCTCGGTGAGCGCAGACGATGGGGATTTCCAACTCCCTCGCTCTTTCGAGAACAGGTATGCCGAAACGGGGATCATCCATAAAGTAGCCCTTTCCTTCGGGTCCCCACTGCGGATAGAGCTTCCAGGCGTCCACCTTATACTGACGCGCCTGAACTTCCATGAACTCCAGCTGTCCGGGCTCATTGGGCAGTACCCCGCCATGAATCAACCCCCTTTTCTGACCTATCTCCTGCCGAATCATTTCCCTGGCCTCAACAGCATAGGCGGTAGGCGTCGGATTATGTCCTTTTCCACCCCAAAGAGCCGAGATAACGGAAATATCCGTATCACTGTCGAGGAAAACTTCCTGAATCATCTGGGCCGCAGAATAGCACTCCAACTCATCGTATGCGCATTTTGAGGCCTGACCGAAAACCTCGGTCAATACCTCCATCCAGCGCCTGCCGTCATCGCCTTTGGCCCAGTCACCGCTGGGATCGACGCAATGATTCTGCAAATCGATGATTATTTCCTTACCCGTAAGTGCTTGAGCGGCAGCCTCCTCTTCGACGGAAGCCGCCTCGGCGATATTGAAGAATCCACCCTTGGCCCCCGCCGACGACCAGAAATGATTAAAAGCCAGAAGAGTTGCCGCCGCGCCGCAGGCTGACTTGAGAAAATCGCGTCTGGACTTCCCCAGTTTCCGGCTGTATCTGCCCACATATTCATGGGCCAGCCGGTTGGCTGCTATTTCTTCTCTGCTAAGAGGAATTGGCGGGTGCTCGCCATTGGAGGCGGTATCGATTTTGATCGGCAGTCGTCTGCCATGAGGATCATGTTCTTTCATTTTGATCTCCTGATGTGATGGAAACTTCCCTGCCGATACCAGACTCTCCTCTTGCATACCTGCCAGTGCCCATGATTCAGTTATGCAACAATCGCACCATCGTGCTGATTTTTTCCAGACCAGCAACAATCAGAGTGCCCAAAGAAGCGGCTTTCATTGGTCCCAAACTTGCATATTCCCGCAGTAAAAGGCCGTGGCCGATACTCCTGGTCCGCAGATCGGTGTCTCTCCGTGTCCATAATATGGCCACGTCAATTTTTAACAGGGAGAAGAGCATATGCCAGAACTACCTGATGTCGAAAAATTCCGCCTGTATCTTCAATCAACTGCTCTGCACCAGCAAATCAGAACGACTAGTATTGTCGATGCAGCTGTCCTCAAGGGTATCGGCGAGTCGCACTTTTCCGAAAGTCTTCGGGGACGCACCTTCGAGAAGGCACATAGACATGGCAAGTTTTGCTTCCTGCGTCAGGACGACCAGCGCTTTGTATTTCTTCACTTTGGCATGACCGGTTTCGTCAAGTACTATACAAAGGAAATGACGGCGCCGGAGCACATCAGGTTGAGTTTTGAGTTCACCAACGACTACACCCTGGCCTACAATTGCCAGCGCAAATTTGGACAGGTAGGCATCACCAATGATATCGAGGGCTTCATAGATTCAGAGGAGCTGGGACCGGACGCCCTTGATGGCGAATTCGGCGAAGATGAATTCATTCAGCGCCTGCAGGGGAGGCGGAGCATGCTCAAAACGGCACTTATGAATCAGCAGGTCATCGCCGGTATCGGTAACATCTACTCGGACGAGATCCTCTTTCAGCAGCGTCTGCATCCCAAGATTTCCCTTGGGCAGCTTAAGAAAACCACTTTGCAGCGGATATATACAACAATGCGTGAAGTTCTTACCAAGGCTATACATGCGGAGGCCGATCCTGCAAAGATGGCTCCCTCCATGCTCACTCATCACCGCTACGGCGACGGCAAGTGCCCATCCTGCAAGGCAGATATAGAAAAGATCGAGGTTGCCGGCCGCAGATCCTGCTACTGTCCCTCCTGCCAGGACAACTGAACAGCGAGTAGCCATGAGAGACAAAATCGTTGATGAAACCGCACATAGAAACCGTCATGCTCTCTTCGAAGACAGAACAGACGCCGGAAAATATCTGGCAAGTATGCTCAGCCAATCAGAAGATAACGACGCTCAAACCATCATCCTGGCCATACCCTCCGGAGGGGTGCCGATCGGTCTCGAACTCAAGCGGAAACTCGACCTGCCCATGGACTTGCTGATTACCCGCAAAATGCAGATACCGGGGAACACGGAGGCGGGCTTCGGCGCCATGACCATGGACGGCAGAGTTTTTTTCAATCAAGAGCTGCTGACCAGGCTGGACCTAAGCCGGGAACTGATAGAACAGGAGAAAGAAAAGGTTCGACAGGAACTGGACCGCAGGAATGCCAATCTGCGGGGCGGCCGGCCGTTGCCGCCAATCGACGGCAAAAAAGCGATACTCGCAGACGACGGACTGGCTTCAGGATATACTATGATGGCAGCCATCGATATGGTAAAGCGACAGCAAGCATCGGCGATCATCATTGCCGTACCTACCGCTCCTTTGTCATCAATTCACCGTATAGTCGACAGCGTCGACAAAATCTACTGTCCCAATATACAGGACAGGGGGTCCTTTGCCGTGGCCGCCGCCTACCGAAAATGGTACGACCTCGAACCCGAAGAAACACTCAGACTGGTGCGGTCCATCGGCTCACCGATGGGATGATGATAATCTGATCCACTCTCTTTTGCAGATCCTCACTTCCCGGCAGCATATCATGCTGCCGGGAACCTGTCGCTTTTGATACTCTGCACAAATTCTGCTAAGGTAAAGTGGAGTGTATCTCATCCCTGACCGAATCCGTGGAACTGTTGTCAGCGTTTCGTTGCTGTGGCCGGTCCCGGATAACCTTATGGGTACCTTGAATAATAGAGATTTTCGCTCAAGGTCGAGGCGTGGCAGGAAAGTTTACCGGAAGCATCTATTTAATATTCCGAGGATAAAATTTCCTGACACAACGAAGAGATTGAGTGAAAAGGTCATTTTTCAAGGTGGCCTTATATTTTTGAGTAAAAAAAACGACCATGGTTCGCCCTCACCATTCCACCGTTTATAGCTGCACAGTTGAGAGTTTTAACGATGATTACCGCTTACTTCTCGAGCAAAGCGGACTGGGGAAAAGAGTTGCCGACAAACAACGGGTTCTGATAAAACCAAACCTTGTCGAGATACTCGCCCCGCCTATAACGACCCCGGTTGAAGTCGTTGAAAAAATCATTGACTATCTGCTTGAATACATACCCCCGACAGCCATCATAATCGGCGAGGGTTGCGGAGCCAGCGAGTATGACACCTCTCATGTTTTTGCCGCACTGGGCTACACTGACCTGGTCGAAAAATACGGCATCGAACTGATCGACCTCAACAGTGCAAAGCTGCGCCGCAGAACTCTTTCCAGCTGCAGCAGGTGGCCGGAAATGTATCTTCCGGCTCTCCTCGACGAGGTTTTTCTTCTTTCGCTTCCTCAGCTCAAGGCGCATTCACTCGCCAAAGTAACACTGACCATGAAAAACATGATGGGCTGTGCACCACCTTCGCATTATAAGGCTGGAGGTGCCTGGAAAAAGGCAGCATTTCACACACGTCTGCACGAGGCGATCTTCGAGCTCAATCGCTACCGCACGCCCGACTATACCCTGCTCGACGCCTCCGTCGGCATGGCTCAGGCCCACCTCTGGGGGCCGCAGTGTTCTCCACCGGTTGGGCGCTTGGCGGCATCCTTTGATCCCGTAGCCATAGACAGCTACGGAACACGCCTGCTCAAGCGCAGGTGGCAGGACGTCGACCATATCGTCATGGCAGATGGCATACTTGGCACCGCCATGAATTACGACCTCGTCGATATCGAATGAAATCTCTCCTCGATATTTTTGCCTTCCCTCCAACACCGTAGCGGACCTGCCCTCTGGCACAGACTAATTAATCTTGCAATTCCAAAGTTTAAGACGTAGTCTATAGAGAAGAAAGGCTCCATCATTTTCCGTTTCATCTGTTGAAACCACCACTCAACACAAGGAGGAACTATGGCATCATCTACCTATCGAGACATTATCGAAACCAAAATATCCGAATGGCAGAACAGCATCCAGAAACTGGAAGAGCGGGTACACAAAACCGGTTCCGCCGACAAAGAGAAAATTGGTTCAATGGTCAACGAACTCAATGCCGCCGTCAAAAAAGCCAGCCTGGATCTGCGGCAGCTCCAAAGAGAGGAGAACGACCAGAATACTCTTGAAATAAAAGAGAAAATTCTCAATATTTTCGATTCTGTCGATAAAGATCTTCGCGAATACGAGGAAAAAACCCCGTATATGCTCTAAGTGGTCTTTCGAGATACGCCATGGCTCAAACACACGAAAAAAGCCGCATCCTAAAGGAATGCGGCTTTTTCGTGTGATTTTCGTGTTAGAAAAAAGGATTATCAGCACACCCGCCGGCCGAACCGGCTGGGCAGCCTCAGGCGATAGACCTGCACTGCTGGTATAACACGCTACTCTTCAATTCCCAGCAGATCGACTTCAAACACCAGTACGGAGTTGGGTTCGATAACAGGTGGAGCTCCTTTCTCGCCATAGGCAAGCTCTGCAGGAATCACCAGCCTGTACTTTGATCCCACCTCCATAAGCTGAAGGGCCTCACTCCAGCCGGGTATGACCTGGTCGACACCGAAAATTGCCGGCTCACCACGCTTGATGGAGCTATCAAACTCGGTACCGTCTATCAGGGTGCCGACATAGTCCACCTTGACCTTGTCGGTGGCCTCCGGTTTCGGCCCTTCTCCCTTTTCGAGCTGTTCATACTGGAGGCCGCTCTCCGTGGTAACAACACCTTCTTGCTTTTTGTTTTCAGAAAGATACGCTTCACCTTTCTTGGTATTCTCTTCCTTCATCGTTGCCAGCTGTTCCTGCTGCTTGGCCTGCATTTTCTCGCCGAACTCCTTCTGTACAGCCGCAATCTCCTCGGCACCGAGCTTGGGATCCTTGCCTTCAAAGGCATCTGTTAACCCCTGCATGAGTGCTTCGAAATCTATCTCGTCGTCGATACCTTTAAAATAATTGCCCACATCAAGCCCCATGCTGTAGCCCAGCTTTTGCTCGAAGTTTTCCAGGGCGACCTCGTCCTGCGCCCAGAGGGCTGCAGGTGCAACCATCACACAAGCCACTATAATTCCAGCCAATTTCTTCATGAAATACTCCTTTTGGTTAGTTAAATCATATGTGATTAGAAACGTCTCAGACACGGTAAACACGGAAAATTTTCGCACAAGCCTCAATATCAGAAAAGGTCTTTGCGGGATGGATACTCTCGATCAATCTTCCTGGTGGCAAAAAATCACAATTCGACCACAGTTATTCCCCTGTTGCGCTTTCCAAGATTGCCGCTAGAGGCAAGTTGTGGAAGCCGGCGCAGCAGTGCCTTGGTGGCGCCTGCTTTTTTCGAAAAATTTTCTCCGGGAATAGAGCTGCGGATGACTCGGTTCGCCTGGTAATGGTCGAGCAGCTTCCGGCATTCAGCACGGATAGCTCCCCCTCTGCCACTGGCACCATAACCGTGGATCACGGTCATGGCAGCAAGATTTTCAGAACGTGCCCTCTCCAGTTCACCGGCCAACTTGGCCAGAGCCTCTTCGACGGTCGGCCTGCCGATCTCGATATTGACAATCCGGTGGCTGCCATCTGGCCTGGGCACCTTGATTGTAGAGTGATTCTTTGCCCCACAGAACGGGCATGTAATGGTAACAGCGGACCACTCATTACCACAGATATCACAGACTTTGTCCACGACCGACCTCATTTTTCTGCAGCGTCGCCACATACCCTCGTGCGTTGCGATCATCGACAGGCGGCCTCTGCCTCGGGGTAAACTGCATATCGGGTCTCACTTTCTTCGTACCGAAATAACGTGCTTCATCTGCCGCAGATGCTGAGTGAGTATTTGCAGATGATCGAGATTTTCGACTTCCACGGTCACCCGTATATCAGCGGTGTCCATGGGCGTTGTGTGGGCGGAGATTTCAACTATATTCGCATTGTCGGCGCTAATGGCGGCACTTATCTCGGCAAAGACACCTCGCATGTTCTCGGCACTGACATAGAGTTCAACCTTATGCTGCCGGTTGGAGCTGCCGGACCAGGAAACATCTATCCACCGCTGCGGGTCCGTCTGTCTGAGATTCCCGCAGTCTGCCTTATGAACGGATACGCCTCTTCCCATGGTAATGAAGCCGACGATGTCGTCTCCGGGAACCGGCTTGCAGCACTTGCTGACATTTATCAGCATATCGTCGATACCATCTATTTTGATGACGTCGCCGCTATCCTCAACCCTGCCACGCTGCTGGCTGACGTAGACGCCGCTCTCGACTTCGGTGAGGGAACGTTCCAGGTCGTCTTTGTCCTCTCGTAAATCAGCAGGCATCAAAAACTTTTCCAGCTGGGTCACGGTAATAGCCCCGCTACCGACCTTAACCAGCATATCATCTAGAGAATTGCAGTGCAGCTGTTTGAGCAGCAGTCTGATATGACCGCTCTTGACCATCTTCTTCAAGGTGGTATTGTTTTTCTTCAGCTCACGTTCACATATCTCCCGTCCGAGTTTCAGGGCTTTTTCCTTTTCCTCGCGCCGCAGCCAGGAACGGATTCGCGACCGAGCCTTACTGGTCTTGACGAGATCGAGCCATCCCCGCCTCGGGGTCTGGGTCGGCGAGGTGATGATCTCGACAATGTCACCGCTTTGCAGTTTATACTTAAGCGGCACCAGACGGCCGTTGACCTTTGCACCGGTACAGTGATCCCCGACCTCCGAATGGATGGCGTAGGCAAAATCGATGGGGCAGCTCTCCGCCGGGAATTCTTTGACCTCGCCGTTGGGAGTCAGGGCATAGACATCGGGGTCATACAGCTCACCCCGCACACTGTCGAGAAACTCCTTGGGGTCCTCGACCTCCTGCAGCGAATTGACCAGGTTTTTCAACTCGCGGAAGAGCTTCATATCCTGGTGGCTGACCTTTTGGCCTTCCTTGTAGGCCCAGTGTGCGGCAATACCTTCCTGGGCTATAAGGTCCATCTTCTCGGTACGAATCTGTATCTCGATGAAATGGCCACGGGGGCCCGCCACAGTGGTGTGCATCGACTGATAATTGTTCGATTTGGGTACGGAAATGAAGTCTTTTATCCTGCCGGGAACCGGAGCCCAGTTGGCGTGAATGATGCCCAGAGCCTCGTAGCATTCGTTGACCGAATCGACAATGATACGGAAGGCAACCTTGTCGTAAACACGCTCAAGGGGAATGTTCTGGGCTATAAGCTTTTTGTAGATGGAGTAGAGATGTTTCGGCCGGCCGATGATTCTCGTGGGGCGAACGTGGTTACCGTGGAGCTTTTTCCTTATAATACCGATAACTTCATCAACATACCGCTGCCGCTCCTCCAGTGAACTTTCGAGCTTCTGGCTGAGTTCAGCGTATTCTCCGGAATAGAGATATTTAAAAGCAAGATCCTCAAGCTCTCTTTTCATCCAGTCGATGCCGAGCCTGCTGGCAAGAGGCGCATAGAGATCCATGGTCTCCCGGGCGATTTCCCGCTGCCGTTCTTTTTCCACGGCATCAAGGACACACATATCCTGGAGTCGGTCGGCAAGTTTCACCAGCAAGACCCTGATATCCGTGGCGATGGCCAGAAGCATCTTGCGTATATTTTCCGCCTGATGGGCCAGCTTGCTGTTGTACTGCATGTTGGTGATCTTGGTCGAACCATCGACGATAAGGGCAACAGATGCACCAAATTTATCCCGCACTTCATCAATGGTGACCCCATCCTTAAGAACACCGTGCAGCAATCCGCAGAGAATGGTATCCAGATCGAGTTTCATTGAGGCCAGCGTCGAGGCGACCTCCAAGGCATGAATGATGTACGGTTCGCCTGAAAAGTGGTTTTTGCCTCTGTAAACCTCCTCGACCATCTCCCAGGCCCTGTCGATGATACTGAGATCTACGCCGTGAAGATGATTACCGGCCAGGACCTTGAGGCCCCGGGGATTTATCGTTGAAATCTGCAACATGCTGTCGATCGGTACTTCACAGAAGCGCCTCCTCAACGCTGTGTTTGATAAGGTCAACCGCTTCGACGGGTTTTTTCTCTTCGGTAAAACCGTCCCAGCGACGACGCACTTCAACTACTCCCTCTTTGGCGAATTTTTTGCCCACGGTCACTCGGTAGGGAATTCCCAGCAAATCTGCATCCTTGAACTTCGCTCCCGGTCGTTCATCCCGGTCATCAAGAAGCGTTTCGATGCCCATGGCAACGAGATCCTCGTAGATGCGCTCCGCCGCCGCGGTAAGACTCTCGTCGTCTGTGCCCAGGTTGAGGACAACGACCTTATAGGGGGCCAGCGGCAGAGGAAAAATGATACCATTGTCGTCGTGGTTCTGCTCAATGGCGGCGGCAACGACTCTGCTCACACCGATACCGTAGCATCCCATGACAAAAGGTTTCTCTTTACCTTCACTGTCCTGGAAAACCGCGCCCATGGCCACGGAGTAGTTCGTTCCCAGTTTGAAAATATGACCAACCTCTATCCCCTCGGTCAACTCCAGGTCTCCACCGCAGTTGGGGCAGGGATCGTCGCCGGTAACCTGACGCAGATCGGCCGTCGACTCAACCTCAAAATCCCTGCCGAGATTGAGGTTTTTCATGTGATAATTCTTCTCGTTGCCGCCGGCAATGAAATTGCGCATAGTGGCCACCTCCAGATCAGCGACCAGTGGTATCTTTGCGCCTACGGGACCGAGATAACCGCTTGGCACACCTGTGGTGTCGAAAATCTGCTTGTCGTCCGCCAGGACGACATCTGTCGCTCCCAGGTGATTCTTGAGTTTGACCTCTTCTATCGCCCTGTCGCCACGCAAAAGCACGCCCACCGCTCTACCGTCAGCCATGTACACCATTGTTTTTACTAATTCTTTCGGAGAAACACCGAGAAATTCACATACCGTATCCACCTTGCGCTTACCAGGCGTTTCGACCTTGGCCGCCTTGAGCATCTCCGCCGGGTTCTCTTCTTTGGCAGGTACGACTACGGCTTTTTCCATGTTGGCCGCATATTCGCACTCCCGGCAGGCAGCAATGGTATCCTCACCGGTCTCTGCCAGTACCATAAACTCATGGGAGAAGCTGCCGCCAATGGCACCTGAATCAGCCTCCACGGCTCTGAATCTCAATCCGCAGCGCTGGAATATGCGACTGTAAGCTTCGTACATCTTTCTGTAGGATATCTCTGCCATGGCATCGCTTTCGTCGAAGGAATAGGCATCCTTCATTATGAATTCGCGACCGCGCATCAAGCCAAACCGGGGACGCACCTCATCCCGGAACTTGGTCTGTATCTGGTAGAGATTGAGGGGCAGATGACGATAAGAATGGATATCGCGCCTGATGATATCGGTGATGACCTCTTCGTGGGTGGGACCGAGACAGGACTCTCGTTGATGCCGATCCTTGAGGCGCAGCAACTCCGGACCGTATTTTTCATATCTTCCCGACTCCTGCCAGAGATCGGCAGGCTGGACCATGGGCATCAACAGTTCCTGGGCACCGGCCCGATTCATTTCCTCGCGGACGATCTGCTCAACCTTGCGGATGGCGGCGAGTCCATAGGGCAGGTACGTATAGATCCCCGACGTCAATTTTCTCATAAACCCGGCTCTGAGCATCAGCCGGTGACTCACAACTTCAGCTTCAGCGGGGTTTTCCTTCAAGGTAGGCAGTAATGACTGTGAATATCGCATGATTATTTTTGTATGTTTTATAAGTATATTAAGGAAATGCGCCCTCGGGTTCCATATCTCATTCTGCTCTTTTCTCGCCTCTGAGTCAACAGCTTTTATATGCCACCCTGGCGTTCATTCTCCATTTTTTCAAGTTCACGGAGAAACACCTCCAGCAGCTCTTCCTCGGCCACTGTTTTATACAGTTTCCCCTTTTTGAAAATGATACCGACTCCCTTACCGCCGGCAACACCGATGTCGGCCTCCCTGGCCTCGCCAGGCCCATTGACAGCGCATCCCATCACCGCAACCTTCAGGGGCGTCTGCATGGTCTGGATATACTCTTCAACCCTTTGAGCCAGGGAAAACATATCAATTGGCGTTCTACCACAGGTGGGGCAGGAAATGAGCTCCGGTCCGCGCTGGCGAATGCGCAGGGAACGGAGAAGTTCAAACCCCGCCCGGACCTCCTCCACCGGAGGTCGTGTCAGCGATATTCTGAAAGTGTCACCAATGCCTTCAAGCAGAAGTACCCCCAGGGCAACGCTCGATTTGACACAGCCGGCGATCAGCCCTCCGGCCTCAGTCACTCCCACATGCAGGGGATAATCGGTTTTCGCGGAAAGCTGTCTGTAGGAACTGATAGTCGTCAGGGTATCCGATGATTTGATTGAAATCTTCAGATCATAGAAGCCCTGGCGCTCGAGCAGGGCAACATTACGCAATGCGCTTTCGATGAGGGCATGCGGTCGTTCGGGTCCGGGATAGCCATGGCGCGCCAGCAGATCCTTCTCGATCGATCCCGAATTGACGCCGACACGTATGGGCACCCCGTGCACTTTGGCGGCATCGACCACCCGACGCAGCTTTTGCTCGCCGCCAAGGTTACCCGGATTGATGCGAATCGACTGGGCACCGTGCTCCATGGCGGCAATCGCCAGGCGGGAATCGAAATGGATATCACCAATCAAGGGGATGGATATGCGCTCGCGGATGGATCTCAACGCTGCGGCAGCCTGCATGTCGAGTACGGCGACCCGGATCAATTCGCAGCCGGCCTCTTCAAGTTCCCTGATCTGGACCACCGTCGCTTCGACGTCGCGCGTATCAGTGTTCGTCATAGACTGGACACTGATTGGAGCATCACCGCCGATGACCACATCGCCAATGGTTATCTGCTTGGTATTTTGACGAACTATCACCGCGAAACACCGCTGTCTGTCCGTTGTTTTTTATCCGCCAGGCTCAGTTCGGCGTCCGAGGCACGGACATAATACGGAGTGGAGCCTGCCGACTCGAGAAAGTCGCCTTTTGCATACAAACGCCCGCAAAGCAGTCCGACGGCCGCGGCCGAAGGTCTGTGCAGGGTTGCAGGGGCAAAGGTGACCATATCCTTAAGTTCATCCCGGAAAAACCGTCCGTAGGTAGACACCCCGTCCCCGATCATGATTGTCGGTTCCTGTATCTCCTCTGTAAGCCGCTGTGGAGAAAGCGCCCGCAATTCTCCCTCCCTGACCACCCCTTTTCCTTCAACCCAGCGATAAAAAGCCATGTAAACCTGCTTTTTGCGGGCATCGATCACGGCACATATTCGTCTCCGGGTGACGCACATCGCCGCCAGCGCATCTAGAGTCGAAACTCCGAGCAGTCTTTTCTGTCCGGCGAAGGCAAATCCCTTGGCAGTGGCCATGCCAATACGCAGGCCGGTAAAGCTGCCAGGTCCCAGCCCCGCGCCAATGCCGGCAATCTGCTCCCAGTCAATCCGGGTTTCGCTGAAAAGCGTATCGACTGCTGTAACCAACCGACGCGAATGGGTAATGTTTGAACTCAACGACATTTCGGCCAGTACCTCACCATCGGCAAGAGTCCCCCTGGTCAGAGCGACGCTGCTGCACCGCGTCGATGTCTCAAGACTAAGAAGCAGAGGCTCGTTTGCGGTCATTACTGGAACCACCTCATGATATCGTTATAGAAAACAAAAACCATCAAGGTACCGAGCAGGGCCAGACCAATCTGCTGGGCGATGATCTGAGCTCGCTCGCTCATCGGTTTTTTACGGATGGCCTCCACCGACAGAAAGACCAGATGACCGCCGTCAAGAATAGGAATGGGCAAAAGATTGAGTATGCCGAGGTTGACACTGAGCAGGCCGATGAAGTAGGTCAGATTGATCCATCCCTCCCGCATCTGTTCGCCGGCCATTTTGGCGATGAGGATGGGACCGCCCAGTTCGCTGGCGGGAATGACCTGCTGGAGTATTTTTATAAAACCCATGCCGGTGAGGTAGATGAAAAGCCAGGTCTGCGACAGCGCGCCCCCAATAGCATCAAATACACCGACGGCTGAATATTCCAGCTCATTATCCTTGACGATGCCGATCATATAGCGCTCCTCAACCACCTCCCCGAACATGTTCTTGGCATCGTCCAAGGCCGGTTCCACCTCGACGCTGTGAACCGTATCGCCGCGGCTGAAAACGATTTCAATGGTCTCGCCAGCGCTTTTTTTAACGCTGTTAAGTACATCGACCCACTGTTCGGTGGGCTCGCCGTTAATTTCGACGAGAACATCACCCTTGATGATACCGGCGCGTTCAGCCGGCGAGCCTTCGGTGACCATACCGACCCGTGTGGTCTCCACCGGCTGCGGCACCCCAACCATGAGGAAGAGAAAGAAGAAGAGTACAATCGGAAAGAGCAGGTTGAAAAGCGGACCTGCTAGAATGATAACAAACCTCTGCAGGACGCTTTTATGAGCGAAGGAGCACGCTTTATCAGCAGGATCGACGTTCTGCTCATCGGGATTTTCGCCAAACATTTTCACGTAACCACCCAAGGGTAGTGCCGAAACAACGTATTCCGTCTCTCCCACAACTTTGCCGAAGAGCTTGGGCCCAAACCCAAGGGAAAACTTCAGCACCTTGACCCGGAAAAGCTTGGCAAAGAGAAAATGACCAAGTTCATGGACGAATATAAGCAGTCCGAGGACCAGAATAAAAGAAAACAACGTGTTCATAAAAAAACTCTTTGTAATTAGATATCTGTCATCATGGGCAGCCGAGGCTGAAAAACCGGCTTTCCCGGTGCCTTACCACCCTCAGAAAAATGTGCAAGATGGTGTCACGCTAATCATGAATGACTCTTTTAGAAGCGTGTAGTGTACGATTCATCCACCATGCGCTTGACCAGCTGCCGCGCCTGGTGATCCGCCTGGAGGATATCTTCAAGAATATTTTCATCCCCGGGTCCAACCACCTCCATGGCATCGGCAACCAGTGCCGCAATGCGGTGAAAAGCAATACGTTTATCGAGAAAAGCAGCAACCGCCTCTTCATTGGCCGCATTGAGAACGGCTGGCAACACACCACCACCACGAAGTGCGTCGAAGGCAAGCTGCAGGGCCGGAAAACGGTGGTAATCGGGTTCCTCGAACTGCAAATTGCCGCATTGCGACAGCCTCAGACGTTTCAGCTCCAGAGGCAGCCTGGCCGGATAGGAGAGGGCATAGGCAATGGGGATGCGCATATCGGGTATGCCGAGTTGAGCCAGAACCGAGCCATCCTGAAATTCAACCAGCGAGTGGACGATGGACTGAGGATGGACCACCACTTCGATGTTATCGCTGTCAATATCGAAAAGCCATCGGGCCTCGATCACCTCCAGGCCTTTATTCATCAGGGTAGCTGAATCGATTGATATTTTCCTTCCCATGGACCAGTTGGGATGATCGAGGGCCTCTTCCGGCGTCACCAACTGTAGCTGGCGTGCACTCTTGTCGCGAAAAGGACCCCCGGAGGCGGTGAGAATTAGTTTTTCAACATCCTGACGTCGGCCGCCTTCCAGGGCCTGAAAAATAGCACTGTGCTCGGAATCGACAGGGAAAAGACGGACATTTCTGCGCTTGACGGCATTCATGACGATCTTGCCGGCCATCACCAGCGTCTCCTTGTTGGCAAGGCCGATATCCTTGCCAGCTTCGATGGCCGCCAGTGTCGGCAGCAGGCCTGCGGCCCCAACGATGGCGGAAACGGTAAAGTCCGCCTCATCCATGGCGCCCACCTGCTCGTTGCCGCTGCTGCCCCAAACAATTCTATCGCGATACACCGAGGGTAGCAACACCCGCAATCTTTCCGCATGCTCCTCATCAATGACCGAGACAAGTGCAGGAGCGAATTCGATAATCTGCTCTTTAAGCATGCCTATATTCTTGCCGGCTGCCAGGCCCGTAATCTGGAACTTTCGGGGAAACTGGCGAACGACATTCAAGACGTTGACGCCTATGGAGCCGGTGGAACCGAGAAGAGCTATCTTTTTCATGAAAGCGTAAGAATCTGCAGGTAGTAAAGAATGGGGCCGGCAAGAAGCAGTGAGTCTATCCTGTCGAGGACTCCGCCATGACCAAGGAGCAACTTCCCTGAGTCCTTGGCGCCTGAGCCTCTTTTGACTATCGATTCAGTAAGATCACCGAGAATACCCGCTCCTGTCAGAACCAGGGTCACTGGAAAAAGAACGCCCCAATTAACCGTTTCCAAGAGGAAAAAGGCGATGATGACGGCAGCAGCCACACCGCAGACCAGCCCTCCAAGGGCGCCTTCGACGGTCTTATTGGGACTGATGTGCCGGCAGAGTTTGCGCCGCCCCCACTTCCTGCCGCAAAAATAGGCTCCGGAATCCGAGCCGGCGGTGATGGCCACCAGAACTATAAGCCAGATATCACCTTCGGGCAAAAGACGCAAGAGAACGAGGTGGGCCGAGAAGAAGCCGACGAACAAAGCTCCGAAAATCAGCTTCGTCAGCACGCCAAAACCGTCCTCGTAATCGGTGTAATGGGTAAAAAGATAGCAGACGGAAAGAAAAACAGAGAGAAAAAGGCCACCACCCATGCCATCTTCATGCCACATCCCTGTCATGAGCACAGGTAGCGCCAGGATGATGGCAAGCGAAGCCTGCCCCAAAACAGAGGACTCCTGCGGCAGTACCATCTTGATATACTCAAGGCCTGCCACAAGCGATATACAGCACATTACCAGCCAGAAAAGAGTGAAAGAGCCGCTCAAGAGCAGAAGTATCCAGAAGGCGGCCAAGGCGAAACCTGGTACTATTCTTTTCATCTTCTATCCCGTTCTCAGCTGAGCCCCGGTCTTGCCGAAACGACGCTCGCGCCGCTGGTACTCCAGAAGCGATTCAATAAAGGCCTCACGTCTATAGTCAGGCCACATCGTATCGGTGAAGACAATCTCGGCATAGGAGGCCTGCCAGAGAAGAAAATTTGACAGTCGTTTTTCTCCGCCAGTCCTAATGAAAAGGTCAGGATCGTCAAGGCCTGAAGTATAGAGATTTGCGGCGAAGATCTGGTGATCGATATCGGCCGGGGTGAGTTCGCCGGCCATACATTGTTCAGCAATACGTCGGGTCGCCAGCACAATTTCGTCACGGGCACCGTAGCTCAGCGCCAGATTCAACACCAGTTTGGTATTATGCCTGGTCTTTTCAATGGAATCGAGTAAGACGCTCCGGACTCCTGAAGGTATTTTATCGAGTTCGCCGATACAAGAGAGACGAATGCTGTTGCTGAGCATCCTGGAGAGTTCGGACTCAAGATAATTCTTCAGAATCGACATCAATCCTGATACTTCACCATCCGGCCTCCTCCAGTTTTCACTGGAAAAGGCATAAAGAGTGAGGACCTCTATGCCTATTTCGCCGGCGACTTCGACAATCTCGCGAACCGAGGAAGCCCCAACCTTATGACCATAAAGCCTTGGTTTTTTGCGCTTTTCAGCCCACCTCCCATTGCCGTCCATGACTATTGCGACATGGCGGGGCAATCGCGAGAGGTGCAGCTCGGGATCCGTTGGCATAATGAGAAAATTCCAGGCTTGATTCAAAAAAGAAAGAGATGTCGCAGCTAACGAATCCTCGTCACAGTAAAATCACACCTCCATTACTTCCTTTTCCTTGGCTTCGGTGATGTCGTCTATCTGGCCAATATACTTGTCCGTTTCGCTCTGCGCTTCGTCTTGCAGCCGGAACATATCGTCCTCGGATATTTCCTTGTCCTTCTTCTGCTGCTTTAAGGTATCGATTGCCTCCCGCCGCGAGTTGCGTACAGCAACCCGAAACTCCTCGGCTACCTTTTTTACCTGTTTGACCAATTCCTTTCTCCGCTCTTCGGTCAATTGCGGAATATTCAGCCGGATGATCTTGCCGTCGCTCACCGGCGTCAGGCCGGTATCCGACTTCAAGAGCGCCTTTTCGATAGCAGAAAGCATCTGCGGGTCCCATGGTTGAATGGCAATCATCCTGCTCTCAGGAATGGTGAGCGTGCCAACCTGATTCAAAGGCATGGTGCTGCCATAGGCATCGACGGTAATATCTTCTAGAAGCGCCAGTGAAGCTCGTCCCGTTCGGATCTTGGAGAGTTCTGCCTTGAAGGCCTCAACACTTTTTTTCATTTTTGCCGACATCTCGCGAATCACGTCACTCATTGTCTTCACCTTTGTTTTTGAAGCTGATCACATTTCAAACACTTATCTTGGTACCGATACTCTCACCGCTGATCGCCTTAAGTATATTTCCCGGGGTGTTCATATTCAGAACCAGTATAGGCTTCTTGTCGTCCTTGGCAAGGGCGATGCCGGTGGCATCCATGACCTTGAGATCCTTGATGAGAACCTCGTCAAAGCTGAGATGCTCATAGCGAACAGCGTCCTTGTGGATCATGGGATCTTTGTCGTAGACGCCGTCAACCTTGGTAGCTTTGATAATGAGATCGGCATTTATCTCCAAAGCCCGCAGCACACCTGCGGAATCGGTGGTGAAATACGGGTTGCCTGTACCAGCAGCAAAGATTACCGCCCGGCCTTTTTCCAGATGTCGCGTAGCCCTTCTCCGTATATAAGGCTCGCATACCGACTGCATAGGAATAGCAGACATGACCCGGGTGGTTATGCCGGTTCGCTCGAGCGCATCCTGCAGGGCCAGGCTGTTCATGACCGTTGCCAACATACCCATGTTGTCGGCGGTGGCGCGATCCATCCCCTTGCTGGCGCCGGCAACACCACGAAAGATATTGCCTGCGCCAATGACAATGCCCGGTTGAACGCCAAGGGCGATGATTTCCTTAATCTCACGTGCTACATAGGTGATAACGTTGGTGTTGATGCCGAAGGAATCGTCTCCCATCAGGGCTTCGCCGCTGAGTTTCAACAGTATACGTTTATACTCTATGTGCATCGCCGGATCTCCAATAGTGTGGTTGGAAAAAGAAAACCAGTGTCCCGAAAAAATCGTCCCGGGTCGAAGCGCATTCCACGCCTATTCTTCTTCTCCTATCTGGAACCTGGCAAAACGCTTGATAGTGATATTTTCCCCCATCTTGCCGACGAGATCGGTAAGGATATCCTGAATAGTATGATCGGGATCCTTGATGAATTTCTGTTCGAGAAGAACAATTTCGGCGATGAATTTCTCGACCTTGCCGGTGACCATTTTCTCGACGATGTTCTCTGGCTTGCCGGAGTCCAGTGCCTGCTGAATATAGATATCTTTTTCACGGGCGACGATATCTTCCGGCACTTCTTCCCTGGTTATGGATACGGGATTGGCGGCGGCGATATGCATGGCGATATCGCGGGAGAACTCGACGAATTTATCGGTCTTGGCTACAAAATCGGTCTCACAGCCCACTTCCACCATAACTCCAAGCTTGCCCCCGGCGTGGATATAGGTCGATATGACACCTTCACTGGTTGCCCGCCCCGCCCTCTTGGCGGCAACGGCCAGCCCTTTCTGACGAAGGAGATCAACGGCCTTTTCCATATCGCCGCTGGTTTCGGTCAGCGCCTTTTTGCAATCCATCATTCCTGCCGCGGTTTTATCCCGCAACTCTTTTACCATCTTGCTTGTAATATCCATATAACAAACCTCCCTTCATCAGCGTCATAAGACGCCTTTGCTCGATATTTTGAAAACGCTAGGTCTCATTCGTTTTTAGAAAAAGATCTTACTCTCCCTGAAGAACGGTGTTTCGGGCAGCACAAAGGGGCGGTCTTGCGACGGCCCCTCTATGTGCAGACGACCCTCCAGTTTATCGGATGGCCATCGAGAATCCGCTCTGTTATTCCTCAGCAGGAGCTGTCTCTTCGACGCCTGCATCAGCATCGCCATGGGCTGCAGCCATCGCCTCTTCGGAGGCATCTTCTCCGTCTTTAGCGGCCTGGCCGCGCAATACGGCATCAGCAACATGACTGCAGATCAACCGGATGGAGCGGATGGCGTCATCGTTGCCGGGTATGATGTAGTCAATTCCTTCAGGGTCGCAGTTGGTATCGGCGATCGCCACAACCGGTATCCCAAGCTTCTGTGCTTCATTGACCCCAATCGCCTCTTTGCGGGGATCAACAACGAAGATCACACTCGGAAGAGAGCGCATGTCCTTGATTCCGCCGACATTTCGCTCAAGTTTGATTCGCTCTTTTTCCATCAGAAGAATTTCCTTCTTGGGAAAACGGTTGATAGAGCCGTCTTCCTGCATGGATTCGATCGACTTCAGCCGATCGATACTGTTCTTGATGGTTTGAAAGTTGGTGAGCATGCCGCCGAGCCATCTATGGTCTACATAGAACATACCGCAACGCCTGGCTTCTTCCCTGATAATTGCCTGGGCCTGCTTCTTGGTACCGACAAAAAGAATTGTCCCGCCATTGCGCACCTCTTTTTCAACAAAGGAACAGGCCTTGTCGAAGAGTTTCTTGGTACGATCAAGATTGATAATGTAAATGCCGTTGCGGGGACCATAGATATACGGCTTCATTTTCGGATTCCACCGTCGTGTCTGGTGGCCAAAGTGAAGTCCCGCCTGGAGCATTTCCTTAACTGTTGCATTCGCCATGATTGTTCTCCTTTTCTGGTTTTTCCTCCATTCCCCCTAAATCATCGTTGTACAATGACACCAGTGTCTGCGGGAATGTGTGATTTCTGGTAGCGGCACCTGATTAAAAACAGGTGCCTGAATATACGAAAGACAAACAATTTTGTTTACCATGTAGGGCCAGAGATTGCAAGAGATCCTGAGACCACCTACATCATTATCGCCGAACCAGCGACGATTTTGTTGACAGCAGCATCTTCAGCCATTCAAAGCCGAATTTGAGTAGTTCCTCGTCTTGTTTTTGTATCCTGTTTTTGAATTCTTTTCGTAGACGAAACTGTCGAAGTAGATCGTGATGATCGACAAACTCTCTGAACCTGTCTATATCAAAACAGACCATAAAGGCCAGTCGCTGCTTCTCTCCCCCGGCTCCTTCGCCCTTCCAGGGGTTAGTGGAAAAGAGGGTGTCGAGCTCTGCCCAGAGATCATTCATGGTATTGAATTGATCAAGTCTTTGACTACGTACCCACTGGCGAATGGTAATCATGGTCTGTTCAGCATGACCCAAACAATAATCATGATTGGTCAGGAAGTAGAACTCTGTTTGCTCCCCAGGTCCAGGATTTCTGTCCACAGCCCGCTCCAGCGGGTAGGTCCTGCAGGCCGCAGGCCTGTCCTCGTAGACGCTGCACCCCGCCTCGGTAAGAAAGGGGCACCAGCCACGCTCGTCGAGCTGCAGCATGACCGCAGGAAAATATGGATTCTCTCCCTTTGTCAACCGGGTATGTTTTTCGATGAACGTACCGGAATCCATTGCCAAAGCACGACGAAGCCTCAGAATGTCGTAAGGGAAGAGAAACATATCGACACCTTTGCAGCATCGAGTAAAACAGGCCACACCCTGGTGGCAGGCAAACGAAAAAGGTTCGTCGCCTAAGGGCACCATGCCTGGAGGAAAGTGTTTACTCATCTTTTCACCTCACCAGGACTAAGGCCAGATAATTGCCTCAGCTATGGTAAAAAAAAGGCTGAGATGAGCGGACAACTCATATCAGCCTTGGTTACGCCGGGAAAAGGATAACAAAGAAATTTACTCTTCGCTTTCTTCCTCAACTATTTGCTCTTCATAGCCGACCAATTCTATAATGGCCATCGAAGCGGAATCACCAGGACGGACGCCCGTTCTCAGAATTCTCGTGTAGCCACCGCTACGGTCGCTGAATTGCTCGCCAATGGTGTCAAAAAGTTTGGCGACGATATCCTTTCGCCTGATATACCCCTGCGCCTGCCGCCTGGCATGCAGATCTCCGCGCTTGGCAAGGGTGATCATCTTCTCGGCGATGGGGCGGAGTTCCTTAGCTTTCTCAGCGGTGGTGACAATACGCTCGTGCTCGAACAATGAGGTGACCATATTTCTGAACATGGCTTCACGGTGTGAACTGGTTCTGCCGAGTTTTCTGCCGGATTTTCTGTGTCTCATGAATCTGTCCTCAACTCTATGTTGAATGTCTCAACTGACTCTATTCGCGGTTCAAATGCCGAAGGCATCTCATTCTTCATCACCGGCAGCTCTATCGGGGGGCGTCCAGTTCTCAAACTTCATGCCAAGAGTTAATCCCATTTCAGCAAGAAGCGATTTAATCTCATTAAGGGATTTCCGTCCGAAGTTTTTGGTTTTGAGCATTTCCTGGTCGGTCTTCTGGGCCAGATCACCAATGAAATGTATCTCTGCATTTTTCAGACAGTTTGCCGAACGAACAGAGAGCTCCAGATCCTCGACAGGCTTGTCGAGATACGGGTTCAAAGGTTCGACATCTTTATCTTCGTCTTCGCTCTTCTCCGGCTCGGCCGCTTCCTCGTCGAAATTGATGAAGATAGTCATCTGCTCCTTGAGAATTTTTGCAGCAAAGGCCAGCGCGCTCTCCGGTCTTACCGAGCCGTCGGTTTCAATCTCCAGGGTGAGCTTGTCATAATCTGTTCGCTGCCCCACTCGGGCTTGAGCCACAACATATTGAATGGATTTTACCGGCGTAAAAATGGCATCGATCGGTATTTGGCCGATACTGAGGTTGTCTTTATCCTGATTCTCAGCAGGCTGATAGCCCTTTCCCCATTCGACGGTCATCTCGGCAATAAAGGTTGTCTCGCCTGTGAGCGTGCAAATTACCTGTTCCGGATTCATGATCTCGACAATGTCTCCGGAACTGATAATATCGCCGGCAGTGACGACGGCGGGACCTTTTTTCTCTATACGGATGGTCTGCTTCTCGTCGCTGTTGAGCTTGGTGCGTACCTGTTTTACATTGAGGATGATTTCGCTGACATCTTCGGCAATATCCTTCATCGACGTAAATTCGTGCAGTGCACCCTCTATCTTGACTGTGGTGATCGCTGCACCCTGTATTGAGGACAGAAGGATACGTCGCATGGAATTGCCAATGGTGGTCGCAAACCCCCTTTCCAGCGGCTGACAGACAAATTTGCCGTAGTGGTCAGTATGACTTTCTTTGTCTACTTCGAGCTTATCAGGCGCGATCAGTTCATGCCAGTTCCGATAAAATGGTATATTTTCCTCGACAATCTGGGTCATATAAATCCTTCTAGTTTTTTTCTACGTCGTAAAAAGCGTAAAAACCCTAGAGGCATGTCCATCCCCCGCAACCGTAAAAGTTGAGGGGGATGTCCAGCCAATAAGGCGCTTATGGTGTACAACCAGTCAGGGCTGTCGCCCTGCTGATGAAAACGAATCTTATTTGGAATAGAGCTCGACGATCAACTGCTCCTGTATAGGCAGTGTCAGTTCGTCACGGTTCGGCAATGCCTTGACAGTTGCCTTATAGCTGTCCTTGTCAAGTTCGAGCCAGCTGGGAACTCCTCTCCGCGCTACCGCTTCGAGACTTTCGTTGATGGCACCGTTGGCCCGGCTTTTTTCCTTCAAGGTGATGACGTCGTTTTCAGAAACGAGAAAGGAAGGTATATTGACCTTTCTGTCGTTCACCAGAATATGCTTATGGCGCACCAGCTGTCTGGCCTGGCTTCTGGAAGAGGCGAATCCGGCCCTGAAGATGGCATTGTCGAGACGTCTTTCAAGCATTATGAGCAAATTTTCGCCGGTGACGCCTTTTTGACTCTCTGCCTTGCGAAAGGTAAGCTTGAACTGCTTTTCGAGCATGCCGTAAATTGATTTGACCTTCTGCTTCTCACGCAGCTGCACCGCATAGTCCGACACCTTGCGAAAACGCGATTGACCGTGCTGGCCAGGACCGAAAGCACGTCTTTCAAATGCACATTTGTCCGAATAGCACCTGTCGCCCTTCAAAAACAATTTCAAATTCTCTCGCCTGCACCTTCTGCAGGCGGCACCTATATTTCTAGCCAACTTGGACCTCCACTAATTTTTTGAATGTATACATCTGCATCTGCGCGAAAGCACCTACACCCTTCGGCGCTTAGGAGGCTTGCATCCGTTATGTGGCACCGGGGTAACATCATAGATGCGGCTCACTTCAAAACCGGTGTTGATAAGGGCCCTCAGGGCGGCCTCGCGACCAGGTCCAGGTCCCTTTACCTTGACTTCTATCTTTCTCATTCCCTGGTCGGCAGCTTTTTTAGCGGCATCGGCAACCGCATTCTGGGCTGCAAAAGGAGTACTTTTTCTCGATCCCTTAAAGCCGAGGACACCGGCACTACACCAGGATACGACATTACCCTGCCTATCTGAGATGGTTACGATGGTATTATTGAAGGTGGAATAGATACTGACGATACCTTCCGGTACGTTCTTTTTAACCTTCTTTTTCACTCGTGCCTCGGCACGTTTGCCTTTTGCCATTCTAACACCTGATTATAGTTAATTATTTTTTTCGTGCAGCACCCCGCCGCGGTCCTTTGCGGGTGCGGGCATTGGTTTTGGTCTTCTGGCCTCGGCAGGGCAGGTTCATGCGATGACGACGGCCTCTGTAGCAGCCAAGATCCATGAGCCTCTTGATATCCATGGAAACTTCCCGCCGCTTGTCGCCTTCCACAGTGTATTCATCCTCAATGACCTTACGGATACGGGTAACATCATCGCCGTCAAGATCATCGGAGTTCATTGAATAAGGAAGATCCACCTTATCCAGAATTTTTCTGGCAGAAGTCAAACCGATACCGTGAATGTAGGTAAGGGCTATATCGATATGTTTGTTCTTTGGTAGGTCAACTCCAGCTATACGTGCCAAAATATATCTCCTTAACAAGTGGGTAGAATACGCTGCGGGCGTATATCCCGTTATCCCTGTCGTTGCTTATGTTTTTTAATCTTACAGGAAACGCGAACGAGGCCGTTGCGTTTGTATACCTTACAAGCACTGCACATTTTTTTTACGGAAGATCGCACTTTCATGATTTCTCTCTATTATTTCTTTTTCGAGTTCTTGGATCTGAAGGTCACCCTGCCGCGTGTAAGGTCGTAGGGAGAGAGTTCCACAGTCACTCTGTCTCCGGGCAATATTTTGATGAAATGCATCCTCATTTTTCCGGAGATATGAGCCAAAACCTTGTGACCGTTGTCGAGCTCAACACGAAACATTGCATTGGGCAATGGCTCGATAATAGTGCCTTCAACTTCGATAGCTTCTTCTTTTGCCATGGAGGCTCCCGATTATTTTTAAGTATTTATCCAAAAACTCGTAATTATAATCCATCTGAGTACAAAAGAGAAGGATTTTTTTGAGTTACTCAAAATTCTCGCGAGAACTCAACACCAGCGGGCCGTCGGCGGTGGCAGCCACAGAATGTTCGAAATGGGCTGACGGTTTCTTGTCGGCAGTAATCACTGTCCAGCCATCTTTCAGAACCTTCACCTTGTAGCTTCCGGCATTAACCATAGGCTCGATGGCAAGCACAAGCCCTTCGACTATTCGCGGCGAGCTTTCGCTCTGGACGAAGTTCGGTATTTCCGGTCCCTCATGGAGTGCTGTACCAATGCCGTGACCGACAAATTGCCTGACAATGGCAAGGCCCTTGTTCTCAACGTAGGACTGAATCGCCTCAGAAATGTCCGAGATCCGATTGCCTATCTGAACCTTTTCAATGGCCAGTTCAAGCGACCTGCGGGTCACCTCAAGCAGCTTGCGCTTGGTTGCATCTACCTTCCCAACCGGCAGGGTAATGGCGGAATCGCCGAAGTATCCTCTATGCTCAACGCCAAAGTCAATTGAGATGATATCGCCTTTTTTCAGCTTGCACTTCTTTGAGGGTATTCCGTGCACAACCTGTTCATTGATGGAGACGCAGAGGCTTGCCGGGAAACCACGGTATCCCTTGAAAGCAGGCCGCACCTTTTTTTGTGTGCAGCATTCTTCTGCGATCATATCGAGTTCCCAGGTCGTTATACCGACATCGACACTCCGCGTAATTCGCGACAGGGTTTCGGCAACGATCTGGTTCGCCTCATGCATGATGGTTATTTCATCAGCAGTTTTGACGACCATCGATTTTGGCTCCGTACTGGCAGACACAATACTATCCTTAGCTCCGGCCCCTGATTCTTCCCTGTTTCATAAACCCTTCATAGTTCCTCATCACCATATGCGATTCTATCTGGGAAATGGTGTCAATACCGACGCCGACGACAATAAGCAGGGCGGTGCCGCCAAAATAAAAGGGTATGTTGAACTGGGAAATGAGGAGTGTCGGCAACACACAGACGACACTGAGGTATATCGCACCAACCACGGTGATTCTGGTCAGTACCTTGTCTATAAAGTCGGCCGTCCGTTTGCCTGGCCGTATACCGGGTATAAAACCTCCGTTCTTCTTAAGGTTTTCGGCGACATCATCGGGCTTGAACTGAACAGCGGTGTAAAAAAAGCAGAAAAAGACAATCATGAACACATAGATGAGGTAGTAATAAACCGTTCCGGGAGACAATGCAGCCGAGGCCTGCTGCACCCAATCGACCTGGATAAAGCTGCCGATGGTTGCCGGGAACATCATGATGGAAGAGGCAAAAATCGGTGGGATAACGCCGGATACGTTGATCTTCAAGGGCAAATGGGAACTCTGCCCGCCGTAGACCTTTCTGCCGACCACCCTTTTGGCATACTGAATAGGTATGCGCCGTTGCGAAGTCTCGAAAAAGACGATGGTGGCGATAACAGCAAACATGAAAACCAGCAGAAAAGGGACGAAGAACATGGCTATCTCGCCTGCCTTCACCAGCTGAATGGAGTTGGCGATAGCCGCTGGGCCGCGGGCGACGATACCTGCAAAAATTATCAGCGAAATGCCATTGCCTATGCCCCGCTCTGTCATCTGTTCTCCAAGCCACATGATAAACGCGGTTCCCGAAGTCAGTGTCAGCATGGTCATCAGCTTGAATTGGATGCCAGGGTTAAGAACGATGGCCTCGCCTCCTGGGCCGGACATACCCTCGAGCCCTACGGCTATAAAGGTGCCCTGGATGATCGAAAGGGCGACAGTGCCGTACCGGGTGTACTGGGTAATCTTCCGCCGTCCGGCCTCACCCTCTTTTTTGAGGGTCTCCAGCTGCGGGATAACCACAGTCAATAACTGGATGATGATTGAGGCGCTGATATAGGGCATGATTCCCAGAGCGAAAATCGAGAAATTCTCGAGGGCACCGCCTGAAAACATATTGAACATGCCGAATAGGGTGCTGGAATTCTGCTCGAAAAAGGAGGCCAAAGCCTCACCGTTAATGCCCGGGGTTGGTATCTGTACACCCATACGGTATACGGCAAGCATAAGCAGCGTGAAAAAGATACGCTTGCGCAATTCCGGTATATTGGCTGCGCTCTGCAATCCGTTCATAAATTACATCCTTGTGCTGAATCCGAAAACGTCGATTCGCCTTGCTTATCGGTGCGCCCTGATTACTTGGCGGCCTCGTCTGCCTCGGTGACTGTTCCTCCAGCCTCCTCGACCTTGGACTTGGCCTGAGCGCTGATCTTGTCGACGCAGATGGTAACCGCCTTGGTAATCTCGCCGTTAGCGAGTACCTTGGACTTCTGGCCTCGTTTCAGTATGCCGGCCTGCAATAACAGTTCATTGTTGATCTCCTGGCCAGCGTCGAACTTTTCGAGCTGAGACAGCGAGATAATGGCATAATCTGTTCCGAATTTGTTGAAGAAACCGCGCTTGGGTAGTCTTCTTTGTAGCGGCATCTGCCCGCCTTCAAATCCTGGCTTGCTTTTGAATCCGGAACGAGATCTGGCACCTTTGTGTCCCCTTCCGGCGGTCTTACCATGACCGGAGCCAGGACCACGACCAACACGCTTCTTATCTTTTTTCGCACCTTTTGCAGGCGTTAGATTTCCCAACGTAAGCATTTCAAGCCTCCTCGATTCGCACAAGATGCCCGACCTTTGCCAGCATACCTCTGATCTCAGGGGTATCCTTGCGGGTCATTGTTTTATTCATTTTTGTCAGCCCCAATCCTGTCAGAGTGGCTCGAATTTTTTTATTGCTGCCGTTTCCACTCTTGACCAGAGTAAATGTGATTGTCTCGGCCATGTTGTAACCTTTTGAAATAATATTTTATTGTCGACCAACATCACGTGGCGTGATCGTATCTGTCTATGCCAGAATCTCTTCTGCCGTCTTCCCGCGTAGAGAGGCGATGGTCTCGGCAGAGCGCAGGCTCCGCAGTCCCTGAAGGGTGGCTTTGACCATATTGTGAGGATTATGGGATCCCAGACATTTGGTCAGAATGTTAGTAACTCCGGCAGCCTCAAGCACCGCCCGAACCGGACCACCGGCAATAACACCAGTACCTTCCGAGGCAGGTTTCAAAAGTACCCTTCCGGCTCCATAATGGCCTGTAACTTGATGGGGTATGGAAACAGAGGTAAGTGAAACCTTTCGCATATCCTTTTTGGCCCGCTCAACTCCCTTGCGGATGGCTTCGGGTACCTGATTTGCTTTTCCCAGGCCATAGCCGACCTTCCCTTTTCCGTCGCCAACGACAACGATGGCACTGAAGCTGAAACGACGGCCACCTTTTACCACTTTGGCAACTCGGTTGATATATACAATTTTTTCAATCAGTTCTTCAGTAGTTTCACTTTTAGAACGTTTAAATTCAGACAAGGGACACCCCCATTAGTACAAAATTCATTAAAATAGTAATCCACCTTCGCGGGCGCCTTCGGAAAGTGACTTGACACGCCCGTGATACAGATATCCACCACGATCGAAAACGACTCGCTCGACACCGGCTCCCTTTGCCCTTTCGGCAATGACGGTACCAACAACCTTGGCAGCGCCGGTCTTGCCCTTTTCCTCACCCATATCAAAGCTCTTATCGATGGTTGACATGGCGACGACGGTTTTGCCTGACGTGTCATCTATGATCTGCGCATAGGTATGTTTGTTACTCTTAAAGACGCGCAGTCTCGGTCTCTCGGTGGTACCGAGAATTTTCTTCCTGATCCGGCTTACCCGTTTAGCCCTCGCCGTTACTTTCGGATTAGTCTTGGCCATAATACACTTCCATATCTTTTGTAAGAGGTGACCGTTTGATCACACATAGTTATGCTGCACCGGACTTGCCCACCTTGCGCACAATCTGCTCGTCTTCGTAACGAATTCCCTTGCCTTTATAGGGTTCGGGTTTTCGTACCTGGCGGATCTTGGCGGCGGTAAGCCCCAACAGGTCCTTGTCAATAGAACTGAGAACGATTTTATTGCCCTCGACGGCAGCTCCGACACCTTCGGGGATTGCAAAAACCACCGGGTTGGAATAGCCGACGTTAAGGGTCAGCTCGTTGCCGGCTACGCTCGCCTTGTAGCCAACGCCTTCTATGATGAGGCTCTTCTGGAAACCCTGATCCACACCTACCACCATGTTGTTGATCAGACTTCTGGTGAGACCTCGAAAGGCGTTGACCTTTCTACTTTCCACCCTGTTGCTGACGGTGAGGATATCGCTTTCCAGAACAACTTCTATATCTTCTAAAACATCAAGCTCCAGCTCTCCCTTGTTTCCCTTGACCTTGACGTGCTGTCCATCAATTTTGACGTCGACGCCGGAAGGGACAGAGATTGGCTGCTTACCTATACGGGACATTGCTTCCTCCGATTATGTATGGGTGCTACCACACCTTACAAAGTATCTCTCCACCTGCATTCTGTGATCGGGCGGTCTTGTCGGGTAAAATGCCTTTCGATGTCGAGATGATCGCGACGCCCAGACCATTGAGGACACTGGGTATACCGTCCGCCTTGGCATACTTTCTCAAACCGGGCTTGCTGACCCTTTGAATTCCCGAGATAACCGACTCTCCATCCGGACCATACTTGAGGTCAATGGTCAAAACGCCCTGTGCACCTGTGTCGGAGACGTGATAGTCGAGTATATATCCTTCTTCCTTGAGCACCTTGGCAATTTCCACCTTGGTGTTCGATTTGGGGATATCTACGCTGTCGAATTTTACCATTACCGCATTTCTAATCCTGGTCAGCATATCTGCCAGGGGATCGCTCATTGACATAGCGAACACTCCTTATCATTACAAACATTAAACAAGTCGTTGAATATAACCGATGGCCTTACCAGCTGGATTTAGTAACACCGGTGACCTGCCCCTTGGAGGCCAGATCTCGGAAGCAAATCCTGCAGATGCCGAACTTGCGGATGAAGGCGCGTGGCCGTCCACACATGGGGCATCTGTTATATTGTCTAACTTTAAATTTTGGCTTGCGTTGCGCTTTCGCAATTATCGATTTTTTAGCCAAACCAACCTCCAGAAAACTTCGTATTTCAGTTTATTCGTCGCCTATTTACGAAAAGGCATTCCCATGAGTTTCAGCAGGGAACGACCGCTCGCATCATCAGCAGCAGTTGTTACTATGGTGATATTGAGTCCCTTGATCTTGTCTATCCTGTCGTAATCAATCTCCGGAAAGATTATCTGTTCCTTGACTCCCATGGAGTAATTTCCCCGGCCGTCAAATCCTTTCGGAGACAACCCTCTGAAGTCACGGACCCGCGGAAGAGAGATGTTGACCAGCTTTGAGAAGAAATCATACATCCGTTCTCCCCGCAGGGTAACCCTGCAACCAATAGGCATCCCTTCCCTCAACTTGTACGTGGCGATCGATTTTTTTGCCTTGGTAACCACCGCCTTTTGGCCGGCGATCCTGGTCAGCTCCTCCACAGCACCCTCAATGATTTTGGGGTTCTGTACGGCTTCACCAAGCCCCATATTGAGAACGACTTTCTCAAGTTTGGGGATTTCCATGACGTTCGCGTAGCCGTATTCTTTGGTAAGTGCCGGCACACACTCTTTTTCATAATGTTCTCTCAGCGCACCCATGTATAACTCCTGACGTAAGCCTGATTCTTATTTTGCCTTGCTCTCGAGAGCCTCACCGCAGTTCTTGCAAAAGCGAACCTTGGTACCGTCTTCGAGAAATTTTCGTCCAATCCGACCAGTCTTGGTACACTCGGGACATATCAGCTGGAGATTGGAAACATCAAGCGGGGCTTCTCTTTCGACTATCTGGCCCTGCTGGTTCATCTCCTGCGGTTTCGTATGACGCTTGATCATGTTTATTCTTTCAACCACAGCCTGATTGGTTGCCGGAAGGACGCTCAAAACCTTACCTACGCGTCCTTTATCCTTGCCAGCAATAACTTCGACCTGATCGTTTTTCTTCAGGTATGTCTTACCCTTTGCCATTTTCAACACCTTTATTCTAGCTGCCTTCAGTTAGCCTGCGAGTTCTGTGGAGGTGAACTTACAGTACTTCAGGAGCCAATGAAATTATTTTCATGAATCCCAGGTTCCTCAATTCTCGCGCAACCGGTCCGAAAATTCGGGTACCAACTGGTTCACCGGTGTTGGAGAGAATGACAGCGGCATTTTCATCAAAGCTGACCCAGGTATCATCCATTCGCTTCATCTCTTTTGCGGTGCGTACGACAACGGCCTTCATGACTTCGCCTTTTTTGACCTTGGCGTGCGGGATAGCTTCCTTGACGGTTATAACAATGATATCGCCAATGGTGGCATAGCGCTTCTTGGATCCGCCGAGTATCTTGATGCAGAGCACCTTTTTGGCACCCGAGTTGTCGGCAACATTAAGTATAGTTTCTGTTTGTATCATAATTCCACCTGATTATACATCAGTTACAGTTCTTTTGAGAAAAGCAGTGTTCTAGGGTTAGACAGCCTGCTCGAGTATTTTTTTCACCCGCCACCTCTTTCTCTTGCTCAGAGGACGGCATTCTTCAATCAGAACCGTATCACCGATGTTGCACATGTTCTCAGGATCATCGGCAAGATATTTAACGCTGGTTTTGACGTACTTGCCGTATAATTTATGGCGGACCTTACGCTCTACCCTGATAACGACACTTTTCTCCATTCTGTTGCTGACAACAGAACCGGTTCTTGTCTTTCTTGATTGTGTATTTTCACTCATAATTTATCAAATATGGAATGTGTCATGCGATATTGGCATATAGTGAACCAGACGCAGTCCTCTCATCTAATTCGCAGCTTTCTCTCGATGTATAGTAAGAATCCTAGCGATATCTTTCTTTATCGTCTTAATGCGGGATGTATCTTCCAACGGACGTATTTTATGTTGAAAACGAAGATTTCCCAGCTCTTCCCGCAGTTCTTTTTCCTTTTTGGCAAGATCCTCGCTGGAGAGGTTTCGTATTTCTGAGCTTTTCATAGCGTTTTCTCCTTCGAAATAACCTTGGTGGCAAATGGTAATTTATTACCGGCCAAAGTCAGTGCCCGCACGGCAAGCGCCTCATCAACACCGTCAAGCTCATAGAGAATTCTGCCAGGTTTGATCGGCGCCACCCAGTACTCAGGGCTGCCTTTACCTTTACCCATGCGTGTCTCTGCAGGCTTCTTGGTGATCGGCTTGTCGGGAAAAACTCGTATCCAGACTTTGCCGCCACGCTTGATTTTTCTGTTGATGGCAATACGGCCGGCCTCAATCTGCTGTGCAGTCATGCGGCCGCAATCGAGAGCTTTGAGGGCATAGCTACCGAAGCTGATGGAACTGCCCCGCAGGGCAACGCCTCTCATTCTGCCCTTGAATACTTTTCTATGTTTGACTTTTTTTGGACTTAACATCTCTTACTCCGTATATTTCACTGAGCACCTTAGTCGAAGTCGCAGCGCCTGCTAAGCAGCCGGGGCTTCGACATCTTCCAGTACCTCTCCTTTGAAAATCCAAACTTTAACCCCGATGATGCCGTAGGTGGTGTTGGCCTCAGCCAGGGCATAGTCGACATCTGCGCGCAGTGTGTGCAGTGGTACACGCCCCTCTCTCACCCATTCACATCTGGACATTTCGGCACCGCCAAGACGTCCGGAACAGGAAATTTTGATGCCTTTGACACCAAATCGCTGAGCTGAATTAACGGCCTTTTTCATGGCGCGCCGGAAAGCAACACGTCGTTCCAGTTGGGTGGCAATGCTTTCCGCCACAAGCTGGGCGTCAGCTTCGGGCCTTCTCACTTCCTGAATATCAAGGGTGACTGTTTTACTAATCAGCTTTTCAAGATCCTTTTTCAGATTTTCAATCTCGGCACCTTTTTTACCAATGACGATGCCGGGTCTGGCGGTGTAGAGTTTGATCCGCACCTTCTCTCCGGTGCGCTCGATAATCATTCGAGCAAGACCAGCATGGTAGAGGCGCTTTTTGAGAAATTTTCTAATTTTCTGGTCCTCAAAAAGATAGCCGGCATACTCCTTGTCCGCATACCATATCGAATCCCACGTCCGGGTGATATTCAGTCTCAGTCCTAATGGATTAACCTTCTGCCCCAAAATTCAATCCTCCAACAAATGTTAGTTTCTTATGGCAGGCTGCCTGTAGCTGCTACCAATCTCATCGACGAGGAAAATGCTATACTTCATCCAGTACCACGGTTATGTGGCTTGTCCGTTTGATGATGCCAGTGGCTCGTCCCATCGCTCGAGGACGTATTCTCTTCAGCGACGGCCCACCATCTACGACTATTGTCTTGATATAAAGATTGTCGACGTCAATCTGATCGTCCTGTGTGGCGTTGGCCAGGGCCGATTCGATGACCTTGCGCAAAAGCGGCGCCCCCTTCTTGGGCATGAAGCGCAGTGCGGTCACGGCTTGGTCAACATCCATCCCCCGTACCACATCAGCCACCAGGCGTGCTTTTTGCGGAGATATACGTATATATTTTCCTACGGCTTTTGCTTCCATAGTATGTACTCCCAGTGAGTCCTTAAGGGAAACGTTGTCGTTTCGTGTTTATCTCTTCCCTTTTCGATCAGTGGCATGACCATAGTAGGTCCGCGTTGGAGAAAATTCTCCAAGCTTATGGCCTACCATGTTTTCACTGACAAAAACGGGTATGAATTTTTTTCCGTTGTGGACGGCAAAGGTCAAACCAACCATGTCAGGGACAACATCGGAACGCCTGGACCAGGTTTTGATAACTTTACGTGAACCGCTTTCGTTCGCCTTGGTAACCTTATCCATCAGGTGGTCGTCAACGAAAGGACCCTTTTTGATTGAACGGGACATACCTTACTCCTTGCTAGTTATGATCTCCGCTTGACAATGAAATTGTCGGAAGCCTTATTCTTTCTTGTCTTGTACCCTTTGGTCGGTGTGCCCCACGGCGAAACAGGATGTCGTCCACCGGAGCTCTTGCCTTCGCCACCACCCATAGGATGGTCGACCGGGTTCATGGCAACACCGCGAACGCTTGGCCGTTTGCCCATCCATCGCTTACGGCCGGCTTTGCCGAGCTTCTTGCTCTCATGCTCCCTGTTGCCTACCTGGCCGATACAGGCCCTGCAAAGATTATTGAACTTGCGCAGCTCGCCTGAGGGCAGCTTGACAAGTACATATTTTCCTTCCTTGGCCATGAGCTGAGCGGCGGCGCCGGCGCTACGGACAAGCTGTGCGCCCTTGCCGATTTTCATTTCCAAATTATGGATTACGGTGCCGAGCGGAATGTTGACCAGCGGCAGGCAGTTTCCAGGCTGGATATCGACATTATCGCCAGCCTCAATGGTGTCGCCAACCTTTATGCCCCTGGGAGCGAGTATGTAACTTTTCTGGCCATCCACATAACTGAGCAGAGCTATGTTGGCGGACCGGTTGGGATCATACTCAACAGAGACCACCTTGGCGCTGATATCGGTTTTTTCGCGCTTAAAATCAATGATACGATATTTGCGCTTGTGACCACCGCCGGAATGACGTGAGGTAATACGTCCATAATTATTTCTTCCGCCGGATTTTGACGTGCTAACTGTAAGGCTTTTTTCCGGCCTCTTGTTGGTCAAGTCTGAGTTGCTGACCGACACCTGGTGTCGTTTTCCGGCTGATGTAGGTTTATATGTCTTAATAGCCATGATTTCCCAATCGCTCCATCATCATTGTGTTCGATAGATTCATTCAGTATGGTGCCGGCGGCGCTGCCGCCGACTCCCTACGGCCCATTTATAATTCGTCGGCAAAGTTGATTTCGCCTTCGGACAGGGTCACGTACGCCTTTTTCCAGTCGGTGGTTCTGCCAATCGTTTTGCCGACCCGTTTCTTTTTGCCGTGCATATTCGTCGTACGGACGTCCCTTACCTTGACGTCAAACATCTTCTCGACCGCATTCTTGATATCTATCTTATTTGCTTTCGGATGGACTTTCAGAACGACCTTTCCATCAATCTCATGCTGGATCGTCGCCTTTTCCGTGAGGCAGGGCCCCTTGAGTACGTCATATTGATTTTTCATGCCAAGCACCTCTTTTCAAGACCTTCTACGACGGGCTGAACCAGAACCAGCTTTTTATGAAGAAGAATGTCATAGACATTGACGCCTTCCACGGGCAAGACTTTGAACCCATTGACATTGCGCGAGGATTTGTCCAAATTGGCGTTGGTATCGGCAATAACGATGAGCCCGTTGTCCACCTCAAGGGTGTTCATGATGCCGACGAAATCTTTTGTTTTGATAGCATCCATGGTGAAGTCGTCGAGAACGACGAGATTCCCTTCCTGGAGTCTGGCGCTCATGGCCATAGCCAGTGCCTGTTTTTTCACCTTTTTATTGACCTTGAAGTCATAGCTGCGCGGTTTGGGTCCAAAGGTGACTCCGCCGCCTCTCCACAAGGGGGACCTTCTGCTGCCGGCACGCGCTCTGCCGGTTCCTTTCTGTCTCCAGGGCTTGGCGCCACCGCCGCGTACCTCGACCCGGGTTTTGGTACTGGCCGTTCCTGCGCGCCTGGCGGCCCTTTGCATGCGAACAACCTCATGAAGGACATGTTCTTTGACTTCGAGGTCGAACACCTTCTCGTTGAGCCCGATTTCACCAACTTTTTCCTTCTTGGTGTTATATATATCTACAGTTGACATTTTACTCTCCTTGAACCGGATAAACCCTGGATATCGCTACTTGGTAAAGATTTTGAGAAGGCCGTTTTTGGCTCCCGGTACCGGTCCCTTTACAAGTAAAACGTTATCTTCGCCCCTGATATCAATGACGATAACGTTCTTTTTCAGGGTGGTTTCATTGCCCATACGACCTGGCAGCTTCTTGCCCTTGACGACCCGACTTGGCCAGGCGCTGCAGCCGATCGAACCAGGGGCCCGGTGAAATCCAGAACCGTGACCGGCACCGCCGCCGCCGAACCCGTGTCGCTTCATGACACCCTGGAAACCACGGCCCTTGCTCTGTCCCTGAATGTCGACGATGTCACCGACAGCGAAAAGACCTTCAAGGGAGACCTTCTGGCCGGCCTCATAGTCGTCGGGATTCTCCACTCTGAACTCACGAATATGATAAAAGCCTTCGTCGCCAGCCTTCTGGAAGTGACCGTTCAACGGTTTGTTGATACGGGCTGCTTTTTTGGTCCCGAAGCCCACCTGGATGGCATTGTAACCTTCCTTGGCAGTGGTTTTCACCTGAAGAACGGTGCACGGACCGGCTGCGATCACCGTCACCGGCGTGGCTTCACCCAGCTCACTGTAGACGCGGGTCATTCCAATTTTTGTTCCTAATATACCTATTGTCTTTGGCATAACATTACCTGCTGCTTCAAATTTACTTTGAAATGCTGCTCATTACGGCAGCTTGATCTCGACATCGACGCCGGCGGACAGCTCGAGCTTCATCAGCAGATCGATGGTCTGCTGGGTGGGCTCGAGAATATCGAGAAGTCGGCGATGGGTTCTCATCTCGAACTGTTCCCTGGACTTCTTGTCGACATGCGGTGAGCGCAGTACGCAAAACTTATTGATTGAAGTCGGCAAAGGAATTGGGCCAGCCACTGCAGAGCCTGTTCTCCTGGCAGTCTCGACGATCTCGGAGGTCGACTGGTCAAGTAGCTTATGGTCGTATGCTTTCAAACGAATACGGATTTTTTCTGTAGGTATCATTACGCACCTTTACTTGATAATTTCACTGATGACGCCGGCGCCGACCGTGCGGCCACCTTCGCGGATGGCAAAGCGTAGACCGACATCCATGGCGATCGGGGTAATCAGCTCGGCGGTGACGGCGAC
>JGI12210J13797_10001833_pt1 | contig 89084 bp, 85 predicted proteins | sample ElkSlonscriptome_3_FD_13797 | JGI IMG/M metagenome (IMG submission 13797) | reverse complement strand
GGTCAATTCCCCATACCCATTGGCCAGTTCGAGCGGCCCGGCAAAGACTTCGAAGCGTTCGGCCCAGTTCGGCTGATCAGGCTTCAGGCGGGCGAGCGCGGCCTGAGAGGCAGGGTAGTCATACACTACCGTCAGCGTTTCAGCTTGAAAGGAAGGCTGGACCTGGCTTGCAAACCACCAGTCCAGGAGTTCGGCATGATCCAGCGCTTGAGGAGCAGCATCAAGCCGCTCGTCGAGCGCAGACTTCAGTGCACACAAACTAGCGCTGCTGGCATCGATGCCCAGATCCTGTTCGCTGATGCTGAGCCAGCTGCGAAACTCGACGGTCCAGTCCCGTGCTGGACTTAAACGCCGAATCAATTCGATGACCTCGTCGGCAAGCTGACGCCAGGACCAATTCAGCCGATACCACTCCAGCATCCAGAATTCGTTCCGGTGATGCCGGCCCGACTCGTGTCCACGGAAGACCGGCCCGAGCTCATACAGATCGCCGACACCTGAGCTCAGCAGCCGTTTATGGACATATTCGGGTGACGTTCGCAAAAACACTCGCTGGCTCGGGCTGGCCTGGCTGTAGGCCTGGTCGATTTCTATGCTGTGCAGGTGAGGGTCGGTGACGCCATAGGGGGTCAGTACCGGTGACATGACCTCGAGCACGTTGCGCTCGGCAAAGAACTGACGGATGCTCGACGCCGCCTGGGCACGCAGCTTGACGATGTCAGCTGGATTCTGCACGTGGTCTAGCCAGGGTGCGGTTGGTTGAGCGTTGCAAGGCGGAGTTCCAGGCCGAGCTTGCTCAGCTGATGAATTTCGTATTCGATGCTGCGCGCAGACAACGGATGAAGATCCCGCCAGCCATCAGGCAGATAAAACACCAGTTCCGATGATGAGTCGGCCTGCAGCGAGAAGTCGGGCAGGTCAGAATCCGAGCGGGCGCGACATAGTGCAACGCTGAGCCTGAGGATGGCCAGCAGACTACGCGCGCTTTGATGAAGGCGTGCCGGCAGATCGTCCAGTGCGGAGGCGTGCAGTTTGCGACGCTGATAGCGCAACAGGCAGGCAATGTATTGCTGCTCCTGCTGGGTGAAGCCCGGCATATCGGAATGTTCTCCGATGTAGCCGCTGTGAACCTGGTAATGACTGTGGGCAATCACTAACCCGATTTCGTGCAGTCGACAGGTCCAGTCAAGCAGGTTCTTATGAATGTTTGCCAGCTGATGTGCTTCGGCGATTTGCTCGAATGCGCAAAGCGCAAAATCACGCACGCGCTCGGCCTGGGTTCGATCGGCTTCGTGTCGGTTGGCCATCGCCATCACGGTTTTTTCGCGCGGATCGGTCTGCTCCAGGCGACCGAACAGGTCATACAACAGGCCTTCACGCAGCGCGAACTGGCTGACGTCCATGTGCTTGATACCAAACGCCTTCATGCAGGCTTCGATAATGATGACGCCGCCCGAAATGACTGGTTGACGATTATCCGACAGGCCGTCGAGCTGTACCGAGTCGACGTGACCGGCATTGATGATTCGCTTTCTGAGTGATTTGACATCGTCTAGCGTAAATTGTCGGAGTACGCCGTCATGCTGTTGCGCCACAATCTGCTGCACGGCACGCAGCGTGCCTGACGAACCAATCGCCTGTTGCCAGCCGGTTGCGCGAATCCCCGTTTGCAGTGCCTGCAATTCACCCGCAACCTCGTCACGCATTCTCCGCCAGCGGGATTTGGTGATGACGCCATCGGTGAACGCACGCTTCGTCAGGCTGACACAGCCATACTGCAGGCTTTCGGTCACCTGGGGCGACAGGCCTTGGCCTGCCGCAATTTCGGTCGATCCGCCACCGATATCGATGACCATCCTTGGATCGCTGCCGTGGCTGGTGCCCTGGGCGACGCCCAGCCAGACCAATCGAGCTTCTTCACGACCAGGAATGATGTCGATCGTACAGCCCAAGGCTTCTTCGGCCTCGGCCAGAAACTGCTTCTGGTCCCGCATCCGGCGAAACGTCTGTGTTCCAACGGCTCGAATCTGATGGTCGGGTATTTCAGATAGGCGTTGACCAAAGCGCTGCAGGCATTCAATCGCGTTGAAACGGGTGGTTTCGTTCAGCTCGCCCTGTCGGTCGAGCCCACCGGCAATACGCACCATGTCGCGGATGCGATCAATGACACGCAGTTGATCGTATTCGCGACGCGCAACCAGCATGTGGAAGCTGTTACTGCCGAGGTCGACAGCGGCAAAGAGATCGCGGTGAGGCATCAGTCGATGATACTTTGAAATCGAGTCGTACTACAGATCGGCTGTTTGCTGTATCAGGGTTTCCTGCGCGATTGATACCGCTTCATCGGCCTCGGGCCAGGCATGCTCATAACTGCCGTCGGGCTTCAGCAGCCAGGCCTGGCGATTGTCTGCAAAGGCAAGCTCGAAACTCTCACGCACAACGCGTTCAGCCAGCTTGGGATCTTTCAAAGGAAACGCTGTTTCAACGCGTTGGAAGAGGTTGCGCTCCATCCAGTCCGCACTGGCCGCCCAGACTTCGGCTTCGCCTGCATTTTCGAACTGGTAGACGCGGCTATGCTCCAGGAATCGACCCAGGATCGAACGAACTTCAATCGTTTCTGACAGGCCCGGAACGCCGGGTCGGAGGCAGCAGGTGCCGCGCACGATCAGGCGAATCGGTACGCCGGCGCGCGAGGCGCGATACAGGGCCTGAATGATCTTCGGTTCGGTCAGGGAATTCATTTTTGCCCGGATGCCGGATGGTTTTCCGGCCTTCGCGTTGCGCGTCTCACGTTGTATACGTTTGATCAGAAAATTGTGCAGGTTGAACGGTGATTGAACCAGGCGCTTGAGCTTGGCCGCTTTGCCGAGGCCGGATAACTGCTGGAAGATGGCGTGAACATCGTGACCGAATTTGGGATCTGCGGTCATCAATGCCCAGTCGGTATAGCCTTTGGCTGTGCCCTGGTGGTAGTTGCCGGTACCCAGATGCACGTAGCGCTTCAGCCGGCTGCGTTCTCGTCGTACGATCAGCATCATCTTGGCGTGGGTCTTGTGGCCAACCACGCCATAGACGACTTGAACCCCGGCTTCCTGAAGGCGGGTGGCCAGCGTAATGTTGGCACGCTCATCGAAGCGTGCGCGCAGCTCCACGACCACGGTGACATCCTTGCCTGCGCGTGCTGCATCAATCAACAGGTTGACCATGGACGAGGCCGTTCCGGTGCGATACAGCGTCTGCTTGATGGCCAGTACATCCGGGTCTCGAACGGCTTGCTTCAGCAACTCAATGGTCGGCGAAAAGCTGTCATAGGGGTGATGCATGAGTCGATCGCGCTTGCGTAGAGCGGCAAACAGATCATTGCCGGGCGCCAGCGGTGGTGGAGTGTAGGGCTGAAAAGCCGGGTATTGCAAATCGGGTCGATCAACCTGATCGCATAACGCAATCATTCGGTTCAAGTTGACCGGTCCATCGCAGCGGTACACGTCCTCATCTTCAAGCCCGAACTTGCTGGTCAGTGTCTTGGCGGTGCTTGCTGGGCAGTTATCCGCCACCTCGATGCGAACGGCTTGAGCAAAGCCACGCTCCAGTAGTTCTCCTTCGAGCGCTCTGGCCAGGTCCTCGATTTCCTCCTCATCCACCAGCAGTTCCGAGTTTCGAGTCACCCGGAACTGATAACAGCCGCGCACCGACATGCCAGGAAACAGTTCGTTGATGAAGGCATGCAGGATTGATGACAGGAAGACAAAATCGTTTTCACCCCGGGTGTAGCTTTTCGGGATGCGAATCAGGCGCGGTAGCGAGCGCGGCGCGCGCACCAGCGCCATGCCGGAATCACGTCCAAAGGCATCTTGCCCTTCGAGCTCGACGGCGAAGTTCAGGGATTTGTTCAGAATGCGTGGAAACGGGTGCACCGGATCAAGCCCCAGCGGGCTCAACACCGGCATCAGCTCACGCTGAAAGTGTCGATGAAGCCAGCGATGCTGCCCTTTGGTCCATTCGGACCGCCGCAGGATGCGGATATTTTCACGCTCAAGATCGGGTGAGATTTCTTCGTTCAGCACCCGATACTGCTCCTGCACCAATTCATCGACGGCACTGCGAATGGCGTTCAGCGTCGCCGAGGGCGTCAGGCCATCAACGCCGGGCTGGATGGCGCCGTGCTGTATACGTTGCCGCATGGCCGCGACGCGTACTTCGAAAAATTCGTCCAGGTTGGTGCAGGATATGCACAGAAAACGCACGCGCTCAAGGAGCGGTACGGCCGGGTCACGTGCCAGTTCCAGCACGCGCCGGGTAAAACAGAGCAGGCTGAGTTCGCGGTTGAAGTACAGGCTGGGATGATTCAGGTTGGTACCGCGCCAGGATTCCAGCGTGCTGGCGGCCTGGTTGACTCGTCTTGCCGGTTCAAGACGTTCGTCATTCGGCCCTGTCTGAGCACCGGCCGCGCTCAAATCCGAGACCTCCAGCGCTGAATCAGCGGGTTTCTTTGCCGATTCAGTCATACCACGTCGGAAAAGCGGTAACCGTGTCCGCGCACGGTCTGAACATAGTGCTGATGGCCGGTTTCCTGCAGTGATTTGCGCAGTCGGCGAATGTGAACGTCGACAGTGCGTTCTTCAACCGCCTGATTGTCGCCCCAGATCTCGGAAAGCAGCTGATTACGACTCCAGGCGCGACCCGGATTGGACATGAAGAGCTTCAATATTCGAAATTCGGTCGGTCCCATGCTCAGCGGCTGAGTTCCGGCCAGCGCCCGGTGCGAGCTCAAATCCAGCCGCAGCTCACCAACGGTCAAATCCTGGTCCTCGTCCGATTCAGATGCTGCCCGGGTGCGGCGCAGCACGGCCCGCACTCTGGAGATCAGTTCTCGGGTTGAAAAGGGCTTGACCATATAATCATCTGCACCGGAATCCAGGCCACGGGTTCGGTCAGTTTCATTGCCTTTGGCGGTCAACATGATGATCGGGATATCGTTCAGGTCCGAAGATTTGCGTAAGGTGCGTGTCAGTTGCATGCCATCCAGTTTGGGCATCATCCAGTCCAGTACGATCAGGTCCGGCCGATCTGCCTGACGCAGTTTGGTCAGCGCATCGTCACCGTCATGGGCTACGTCAACGTCCATATTGGCACGATTCAGGCTGAATGCCAACATGTTGCGAATAGACGCTTCGTCATCGACAACCAGAATTCTGGGTTTCATTTGGGCCAACTACAGGCATGGTCTTGCCATCCCATTATCGGCACCTGTGTGACTGATATATTACAGCTTGTTGTCGATTGGGTGAATGCTGAAGGGTGCTACTGCGTGCGCATGTAGCGCGCGCGTTCGGTGCGCATTTCGCTCAATCGGGCGGATACCCGGGCGCGCTGGTAATAATCGAGGTCATTGCGCTGTGTAATGCGCTCCAATTGCTCGATGGCCTGTGGCAAGCCACCGCGGAGATAGTAGTTTTCGGCGATTGCTTCAAGCGACCGCACCTCATCACCCGCCAGGTCGGCCGCCTGTGCCAGCAATTCGCTGGTTTGAATGCTGTTCGGCCTGATACGCAGCTGTTCACGCAGGATCTCGGTTGCCAGCGCTGCATGCGCAGAATTCTGATCATGCAGCAGTGCCCGCGCATACCCCAGAGCCACGACCTGACTGTGCCCATAGGCTGAGAACAGCTGCCGGTAGACCTCCAGGCTCTGTGCGTGTCGATCCTGTCGCAGCAGCAACTCGGCTTCCAGCAGTCGAAACAGCTGACGATCCGGTTCACGGGCCTTGAGCCAGTTCAACTGCTGTTCGGCTCGATCCAGCTGGAGGCCATCCATATAACTCAACGCCAGGCCATAGCGGTGTGCCGATTCCGGCTCCCGGTTCTTGTCCAGCTGGGCCTGGAAATAGTCGATAGCATCATCGGCATGGCGGCTCATCTGCACGCGCAGTCGAGCCTGGACATAGTGGAACAGCGAGTCATCGAGTGTTCGGCGCTGCCTCAGGCGCTCAGCGCGGTCCTTGGCTTCAGCAACGCGAGAGGTGCTGAGCGGGTGAGTGCGCAAGTATTCCGGTGGGCCTGCGCCCCAGGCCCTTGATGCGGTCGTCAACGTCTGGAAGAAACTGACCATGCCGTTCGGGTCATAACCGGCACGCGCCATCAGCTGAATGCCGATGCGGTCCGCCTCGGCCTCGTTCTGGCGCGTGTAGTTGATCTGGGCCTGCTGAGCAAGGCCCATGCCACCTGCGATCAGTCCTTGTGCTGCATCGCCATCGAGACCACCGGCCAGTCCGCCGGCCAGCACCAGGCCCATGGTAGCGAGCATCAAGGGCACAGAAATCCGATTGGCCTCTTCGAGCCGACGTGATAAATGGTTCTGGGTCACGTGTGAAATTTCATGGGCAACAACGCCGGCAACTTCATCCACGTTGCTGGCGGCCAGAACGAGGCCTGCGTTGATGCCGATGACGCCGGCCGGTGCTGCAAAGGCGTTGATGCCGGGCACGCGCAGCACGTGAAAATAGAAATTGCGGTCACGACCATCGCTGTGCATTACAAGCCGAAAGCCCATGTCGTCAAAATAATTGCTGATGATGGGATCTTCGATCAACGCATCCTGCGATCGCATGTAGAGCTCGAAATCGCGCGGAAAGGTCGCCTGTTCTTCCGGAGGCAGGACCTCGCCGGTGCCGCCCATGTCCGGTAATTGAATACTTTGCTGTGCCTGCAGCGGCGCTGTGGGCAGAACCAACACACAGGTCAGAAAGGCCGCGCACAGGCGCCGCGTCCAGCTGCAGTAATGAATTGAAGGGCGAACAGTCATTTGATTGGCGCGTGGCAGTGTTTTGATAAATCCCGCTGGATGCTGTTAAGACCCGCAGCGGTCACAGTAGTTCGACAACCGGATGGTCTGGGCTAGTATGGTACGACACACGTTAAATCAGCGTAGTCAGCCAGTATGGCTTATTGCACAACAGCAGATGATGGGAACGCTCGATGAATAGTCCTGTGGCGCTGGTTCGGGCCGCCCCCGGCACCGGGGAGTCCAACCGATTCTTGCGCTGGCTGGAATCCCGGCATCAACAACCGGGCGCCGGACTTGTTTTTTTTCAGGGTGATGCCGTTCACCATGCGCTGGTTTCGCTGAAACCGGATGCATTGCCGAGTCGCTGGCGCTACCTGGTTTGTTCGGGTTCCTGGCAGCGTCGTTGTGATCATGCTCCGGTCGAACCGTTCGAAATTGGCAGTCTGATGACCTTTTTCGATACACTCTGCGAGCGTCCGGGCGAGTTCGCCTGTTTTGGTCAAGGAGGCGGACATTAGCATTGTGTTCGACATTCGTTATTTACCGCAGGACACCCGAGCCAATCTCGAGGCACTGGAGATGATCCTTGCAGCCGCAGCACTGGAGATCGAAACGGCCGTGGTGTTTCGAGTTGATCCTGCGGCATGGCTTCAGGGCCAGGATGGGATGCGGTGGAGGCAGTTGATCGATTTTGGCCTTGCACAGCTATGGACAACAGTGCGCGATACTCAGGTGACATCGGATTATCCGATACCGCTTGCCTCGGCTGAACAGATTGACCAGTTCTGCTCGAATGCAGAAGCCATTCTGGTGCTATGAACAATCAACCTCTGCAATCAACCTGTGGCTGATTCGGCGCTCGATCCGTCAAGCGAGCTTGAGCTCGATGAAAATGGTCATCTGGCAGATGCTGCCAGTTGGTCAGAAGCAGTGGCCGAGCATCTGGCAAGTCTGGATGGACTTGAGCTTGATCAGGACCAATGGTGGATGATCCGTTTTGTTCGCCAGCATCATCAGCGCTACGGCATGCCGCCACTGATGCGGGTAGTCATTACCGAACTCCGCAAGCAGCCTGGGCATGAATCAGCATCCAGTCGAACGCTGTATCGCCTGTTCCCTGAAGGGCCGGTCCGCCTGGCCTGTCGATATGCAGGTCTGCCGAAGCCTGAGTCCTGCATCTAGTGCGGGCTTCCAGACAGCACACGCCGCGGACGACGTGCGAATTCGAACGACAGAATCTATACTATTCAACACATTCTTCAATTTTGCCAAAATGACCTCAAGGGGCGACCATTCATGAACACGAAACCCATAGTGATGTATTCGCGCGCGACCTGCCCGTACTGCGTTGCTGCGCGTAACCTTTTGAAGCACCGGTCATTGGAGTGGCAGGAAATATCGATTGATTCAGAGCCTGAACGACGCGATGAAATGATCGAACGCAGCGGGCGTCATACGGTGCCGCAGGTGTTCATCGGCGATACTCACGTAGGCGGCTTCGATGATCTCGATGCCGCTCATCGCTCAGGACGATTGGACAAGATGCTGGACGAATAGGTCTTTTCACCTTAATTCACGGAAACGACTGTGCCACAAAAAATAACCGTCATTCCGGGCGACGGCATTGGACCGGAAATCATGCGAGCCACGCTTGCCGTTCTCGATGCAATGGATCTTGGGCTTGAATACGACGCCCAACTTGCCGGGGTCACGGCTCAGGAACAGACCGGCGATCTACTGCCCGAGGCAACCATTCAGTCCATCGAGCAGCACAAAGTCGCGCTGAAAGGTCCACTGATGACGCCGATTGGTGGTGGTTTCAGGTCGCTGAACGTTACGCTGCGAAAGCAGTTTGACCTGTATGCCAATGTACGGCCCGCCATCAGTTTTCCGGGCACGCGATCGCGCTACGACAATATCGACCTGATTACCGTTCGGGAAAACACCGAGGGTGCCTATCTGGCCCAGGATGCATTTACCAGTGAAGACGGTCAGCACGCCGAATCCAAAATGATTGCAACGCGATCCGGCTGTGACCGGGTGGTTCGTTATGCGTTCGAAATGGCCAGAAATGCAGGGCGCCAACGCGTGACTGTGGTTCACAAAGCCAATATCCTGAAAGATGTGTCCGGCTTGTTTCTGAAATCTGCCGAAGCCATTGCCAGTGAATACCCTGAAATCGAATGCGACGACATGATTGTCGATAACTGCGCCATGCAATTGGTCATGAATCCTGAGCGCTTTGATGTCATGGTCACGACCAACCTGTTCGGGGACATCATTTCGGATTTATGCGCCGGGCTGGTTGGTGGCCTTGGTCTGGCTCCCGGCGCCAACATCGGTACCGAGGCGGCGATGTTTGAAGCAGTCCACGGTTCAGCCCCCGATATTGCCGGTAAAGGCGTGGCCAATCCTTGTGCGTTATTGCTGGCAGCAGCACAAATGATTGAACATATCGGTCAGGGGTCGGCTGCCCGGCGTTTACGCAACGCCATCCGCGCAACCATCGTAAGCGCCGATCGCACAACGCCGGATCTTGGCGGTGAAGGCACGACCGCCAGCTTCGCCGAGGCAATCATCAATCGTCTGGAATGCACACCTGGTTAACTGGCTGTTTGGGTGACGTTTGCGTCAAATGGCTCGAAGGGCAGCAGATGCAATTGGCCCTGGACCGGGAGGGCTGCGCTGCTGATCTGTTGCTGCAGCCAGTGGCCGGCTAGATCAACGGCCTCAGTCAACGTTTTGCCTGTTGCCAGCAAGGCAGTAATCGCGGCGGAAAACGTGCAGCCGGTTCCATGATATTGACCGGCTTTGCGAGGCCACTCAAACGAGCGATGCTGGTCGGGCTGAATCAGCCAGTCCACGCACTGTTCCTCACGACCATGTCCACCCTTGATCAATACCGCCTGGGCACCGCGCTCGATCAAGTTCGCGGCCAGGTCCTGGGGCGCATGATCGACCGTCAGCCCGGTCATCAGTGCCGCTTCTGGCAGATTGGGTGTGACCAGCGTAGCCAGGGGCAGCAAGTGTTCCATCAGCTGTTGTTCGGCATCGATATCGAGTAATCGAGCGCCACTGGTGGCGACCATGACCGGGTCAACTACCAGCGGAATCGGCGTCGCAATGGATCTCAGTCTGGCGGCTGTGGTCCCGATCAATTCCGCGCTGGCCAGCATGCCGGTCTTGATTGCCCGAATCGGCAGGTCGAGCAGGCAGGCTTCGATCTGCGCCTCAAGCAGGCTTGCCGGGCTGCGCTGAACCTGATTGACATTGACCGTGTTCTGCGCTGTGATAGCAGTTATCGCGCTGGCACCGTGCACACCAAATGCCTGAAAGGTTTTCAGGTCCGCCTGTATTCCGGCACCACCGCACGAATCGGAGCCCGCAATGCTCAGGGCAGCACAAGACAGATGATGCTCAGTTTGTGGCATATTGACAACAACTACTCAAGATATAAAAATAAATAAAATCAATCACTTGGGAATTCATCGGTGATCACTTGCCCTCGGCTGTTGTTTTTTTGCCATATCAGGCTACACAATCGGCTCGAATGCAGGTACTATTTGGCTCTACAGGTCATTCTGCACTGCGAAAACAGGGACTACATTGCGTCAAGCGCTGATTATTTTTACCATAATGACATTGAGCGTGGCCGCTACGCCTGCTCGTGCCGTTTCCAATTCCAGCTTGCCAACTCAATCATCGACCATGGCATGGTACATGCTGGGCATGGAGCTGGGCCAGTGGGAAGCCTACCTGGCCTACGAGTTGACGCCTGACCTGTCGGCAATTCAGCGCATCACGCGGCCGTACATTACCTGGCTCAGCATCGATCAGGACGTCATCCTGCCGGAATTCGCCCGCTCGTTGTTGACCCATGAATCGGGACCACGCATCAATTTGTTTGCAGAAACGCTGGTACAGACCAGCGGCCTGGGCTGGAACGAGCAGCTCGATGCGCAGAATGATTCGCCTTTGTCATTCGAACGAAATTATCTGCTGTCCGGCTTCTCGACTCGATTTGCAGAGCGTAATCAGATCAGCGTGTCGGCCGTATTGGCCTCACAGCAGTTCAGCCATTCCATGCTGGACCTGAATGAATTCCAGTCCACGGATTTCGACTGGGCAATCCCTTCCGACTTTTACGCGGCACAGCGTGATATTTCACAGGGTGCCGGATTGCGTCTTGCATTTGCACGCGAAATTGCGCCCCGCCTGAGCATGAATGCGGCATTCCAATCACGCATCAACATGGATGAACTGGTTAGCGTTCGCGGGCTGCACGGGGCGTCAGCCGATCTGGATATTCCATCGCGGATGCAGATGGGGCTGGATTTACGTGCCACCGACCGGACCGTCTTCACGATGGCGGTTTCCCAGGTCTTCTATAGCGGTGTCGGCGCATTTCCAAGCCAGGCCTTGCCGGCTCGATTCGGTGCGCTATTGGGTGACAGCACCAGTCCGAATTTTGCATGGGAAGATTTGACTGTTTACAGCTTTGGCGTTCGCTGGCGGCATGAAAGTGATCTGGAGCTGAGCTTCGATTTCCACTCACGCTCTCAACCCACGCCCGATTCACAGCGCCTGGCCATCGCCCTGCAGGACGAATTGGCCGACCAGAGCTTCATGCTGGGTCTCGGCAAACAGCTCAATCAGAACACCAGCCTGAATCTGAGCGCCAGTTACGCACCACCTGAATTCGCCTTTGGCGGTAATGTCATGGGCGTCATTACCGATGAGCTGGACCAGTCGGTTGAACTGGCCGCGCGGTTGAACTTTACATTCTGAAATTCTGTTTTAGCTTCTCAAGAATGAAAGCCAACTTCAGCATTCAGCGGATTGGGTTGAATGTACTGTGTTGCGTCATCTTTGGGTCAAATTCGTTAAGACTCAAAATCAAAAGCATTTCGCCGTACAGCTGCCCCAACCAAACATTTCCACCTGATTTTCGTATCAATATTTCTAGCGTCAAAGGCATTCCGCCACTCACTGCGTGAGCTGATGCGTCTTACCGCTTGCGATGACCATCGTGCGAAAAAAAGCAAGCAAAAACGCGCCCGCGAATTCACCGCCCGGCTGCTCCGTGTGCCCTGCAGTGCTCGGCTTGTTATGACCATCGGGCGGGGCGAAAAGCACCCGCTTGCGCTCTGACACCTTTTCGCCCCGCCCGATGGTCATCATCAGCGGCGCCTGCTTCTGCGTGCTTCGGCGGCTCCCATATGGCGCGAGCAATACAGGGGATCCGGCCTTGGCCGGGCATCGACACCGGCGGAAAGCGTTTTGTCTACTGTTGTTCTCAAAAGTGGGACGCATCACCTCACGCATCAAGCGGCGGAAGGCCATAGGTTTTGAAATCAAAAGTAATAAAGTTTGATTGGATATTGATTTTTGAACAATATGCCAAACTAGTTGTTTAAGAAAACACCATTCAGTTGCTGACGATATAATCAATTCATGCTCGAGCAAATACGCCAGTGGTATCAAAAAAACTTTTCCGATCCACAGGTCGTTATCCTGGCCCTGTTGCTGATTCTGGGTTTGGTGCTGGTCATGTTTTTTGGCCAGATGCTGGCGCCGGTGTTTGCCAGTATTATCGTGGCCTACCTGCTGGAAGGCCTGGTCGGCCGCCTGGTGCGTCTGGGCCTGCCTCGTTTGATCAGCGTGCTGGTGGTATTCACCGGCTTCATGGCGATGTTGCTGGTGCTGTTTTTCGGCATCACGCCGATGATCATGCGGCAGCTGGGCCAAGCGGTACGGGCCTTGCCGGGCTATATCACTGAAATACAGATTCTGCTGGCCGAGCTGCCGGAACGTTATCCACAATTTGTTGGTGAACAGCAAATCAACGAAATCCTTGGCAAGATCGGGGAAGAAATCGGCAATTACGGCACTACCATTGTCTCGCCATCCGGCCTGGTCTATCTGGTTGGGGTGCTGATTTTCCTGGTCCTGATGCCGATCCTGGTGTTTTTCTTCCTGAAAGACAAGCGGCGCATCCTGGAGTGGTTCCGAAGCTACATGCCGAAGAACCGGAACCTTGCAACGACCGTCTGGCGCGAGGTCGATTCACAGATCGGTAACTATGTGCGCGGCAAGGTTTTGGAGATTCTGGTGGTCTGGGTCGTAACCTACGTTACCTTCGCATGGTTCGGGCTGAATTTCGCGATGTTGTTGTCGATGCTGGTCGGCTTCTCGGTACTGATTCCGTATATCGGCGCGGCGGTCATCACCATTCCGGTCGCCATTGTTGCGCTGATCCAGTTTGGTTTTACGATGGATTTTGCCTGGGTCATCATCGCGTATCTGATCATCCAGGCCCTGGACGGCAACGTACTGGTTCCGATTCTGTTCTCCGAGGTGGTCAGTCTCCATCCAGTGGCGATTATTGTCGCGGTGCTGATCTTCGGCGGCATCTGGGGTTTCTGGGGCGTCTTCTTTGCCATCCCGCTGGCGACGTTGGTCAATGCTGTGCTGCGCGCCTGGCCACGAGAGAAATCGGAACCGCCACAGGCGCTGGATCCAGCCGGTGATGCCTCATAGCGTTGCATCGCTCGATACGCTGAGCGATTTCGAATTCTTTCAGCGAAGCTTCGATCCTGACAGCGGTCTGTTGACGCTCTCCTGGCGCTGGCATCATCTGGATGATGCGATTCCTCCCGTGGAGTTCCGAGAAACCTTTGTCTTTCCTGAGGCCCTTCGCTGCAGTCCGGATCGCCAGCGTTCGCTGGACGCTGCCTTCGACTTGCTGCACTGGATCGCGGGCGTCAGTTATTGGAAAATTCGCTGTAGCGGCTCGGTCCGCTTCAACGGCAGCGCACCGGATTCATGGCAGGCGCAGCAACTGGAACAGGTCTACCAGCAGGGTCTGGCCGAGTTGGCCTGGCGAAATCACTTGATCAATGAGCAGTACTGGCCGCGGTTTTCCGATGTGGCTGGCGCATCGAATGTATTGCCATCGCCGCCACCTCAATCAACGCCGGACGACCGTGTGCTGGTTGCGCTCGGTGGCGGTAAGGATTCACTGGTCGCGCTGGAGCGTGTTCGTCGGGCTGGAATTCAACCGCACACAATTCAGATTGGTCCGTCCAGGCGTATTCAGCAAACGGCCGAGGCCGCGTGCTTGCAGCACTGGGTGGTCGAGCGCACGCTTGCACCACAGCTCAAGCCGTTCAATGACGCAGGCGCAATCAATGGCCATGTGCCGATTACGGCCATCAACTCGGCAACGTTGCTAGTGGCCGCCATCCTGTCCGATTTCGGAGCGGTCGTTTTTGCCAATGAGCGATCGTCGGATGAACCGACCCTGGTGTATCAGGGCCAGCCAATCAATCACCAATTTGCCAAGAGCCATGCCTTTGAAGTCACATTAAATCAATGGATTAAGCAATATATCTCGAAGGACATTGAGGTATTTTCGCTGCTCCGTCGAGATACCGAGCTGGCGATTTGTCGCGAATTTGCAGGCCTCAAGCGCTATCACCCGGTGTTTTCCAGCTGCAATCGGAATTTCCATGTCGACGGGCCGCGCACGGATCGCTGGTGCGGTCATTGCCCGAAGTGTTTGTTTGTGTATCTGGCGCTGGCACCGTTCATGCAGCCCGCTGAATTGCGCACGATCTTTGCCCGGGACCTGCTCGATGATCCAACGCTGATCGAAGGCTTCAGCCAGCTGCTGGAATTGGATGGCCACCGACCGTTTGAATGCGTTGGCTCGGCCGCAGAGGCCCGGGCCGCCGTTCAGTTGCTGCACGCATCCGACGCCTGGTGCGCCCATCCGGTGGTGCGAGCGCTTCATGATCGGATGATCGAGTGCGGCGCTGAACTCGACGGTGCTCAGCTCGATGCGCTGATGCAGCCGGCCGGACCCGACTGTATTCCCGCCCGGATGTTGGCGTGAAGCTCGAAGACCTGGCGCAGGGGCGCACGGCCGTGCTTGGGTTTGGCCGCGAATCGCAAGCCCTGGAATCGGTGNTGCTGGAGCGATTGCCCGGCGCGAAGGTCCAGGTATTTTCCGAGCAGGCCGGGCCGCAAGTGCCCGAACATTGGTCGATCACGATCGCACCGCTGGCGGATGCGCCGTTGCATCGATTCGATCGAATTCTGCGTTCTCCCGGCGTACCGGTTGATCATCCGGCCCTGGTTGCAGCACGATCGGATGGAGCCGAGATCACCACCAGTTCTTCGTTGTGGTTTTCCGAGCGAGCACAGGCTCGAACCATTGTCGTCACCGGCAGCAAAGGCAAAAGCACGACCTCGGCATTATTGGCGCACATGCTGAATGTCGCTGGAATCAAGACTTGCCTGGCCGGCAATATCGGGATTCCGTTGATCAGCCTGCTGGATGAGCCGGCGGATTGTTTCGTCATCGAACTCTCCAGTTATCAGCTCGTGGATCTGATTGCGGCACCCTCGGTTGGCGTCATAACGCGATTGTTTCCGGAGCACGTCGACTGGCACGGATCGGTCGATCGATACTACGCGGCCAAACTGCAGTTGCTTGAGCTGCTGCAGGGACGGCCGCTCTGGATCAACGCACGCGATACGGTGCTCAAGTCTGCGGTTGACGGCTATGCCGCGCTTTGTCAGGCGAATCTTGAGGACGGGCTGCATAGCCAGCCCGATGGCCTCTACGATGGCCCAAGCAAACGACTGAACAGCAGGGATTGGGCGCTTCGCGGTCAGCACAACCTGGATAACCTGGCCCTCGCAATATCAGTCGCCGAGACCATCAACCCCGGCATTTCTGAATACGTTGATGCGGCACGCTCATTCCAGCCGCTGGCCCATCGGCTGGAAAGCATTCGCGACAACGAAGCGCGCGAATGGATCAATGATTCAATCTCGACCACACCCTATGCCACCCAGGCGGCGCTGGATTGCTGCGGGTCCGATGTGGTCCTGATCGCAGGTGGTCTGGATCGCCCTGCGGACTGGTCGGAGCTGGTTGCGCAGCAGGATGGTCGCAGGTTTACCGGCGTGGTTGGTTTGCCGGACAATGGTCAGCAGGTCATCGATGCCTTGGTTCGAGGTGGGCTCGTCGACCCAGACAAGGTGCGCGTTGTCGCCGATATGTCGGGGGCAGTCCGAGCGGCAGTTGACTTGGCCAATGCCGAGAGTCAGATCCTGTTGTCACCGGGCGCGCCCAGCTTTCCTCACTTCAGGGACTTCGAAGATCGCGGCAATCAGTTCAGACAGGCGATTGCTGATCGGGCGCAACCGCAAACGGAGCAGGGCGCTTAGATCAGTGGTTCAGAGGGTTCGATCCACTGCAAATTGTGCGAGTAGAAGCAGTGCGTCGCGTTCCTGGCTTGCGTGAAGTTCGTTCAAGCAGGACTGCGCCTGCGAGGAGAATTCGAATGCGCGCGCGATGGCATCGTCGAGCGCGCCGGTCTTATTCAAAATGCTGCGCACCCGCTCCAATTCATCCGTACCACCGGCCGCAATGGCAGAAGCCAGAAACGCCCGGTCATCCTGATTGGCTGCCCGGAGCGCCAGAATCAGCGGTAGCGTGACTTTGCCTTCAGCCAGGTCATCCCCCAGATTTTTGCCCAACTGTTCACCCTGACCGGAATAGTCCAGCCAGTCATCGGTAATCTGAAATGCCTGACCCAGGGCGTAGCCGAAATCAAACAACTGTTTTGTAACCGCCTCATCCGAGCCGGAAAGAACACCACCGAGCTTGGCGGCTGCTGCAAACAGGCAGGCCGTCTTGTCGCCGATCACGCGCAAGTAGCCCGATTCATCGACTTCGGCATTACCCAGCTGCATCAGTTGCAGCACTTCGCCCTCGGCAATGGTATTGGTAGTGTCAGCAAGAATCGACATGATCTCGAGCGACTCCAGCTCGACCATCATCTGGAAACTGCGCGAGTACAGGAAATCACCAACCAGTACCGAGGCCGAATTGCCCCACACCATTTGCGCGGCATCCTGGCCACGTCGGCGCTCTGAGCCATCGACGACATCATCGTGCAGCAGGGTGGCGGTATGAATGAATTCAATCACGGCTGCCAACTGGATATGCGCTTGTCCCGAATACCCGCAGGCCCTGGCGGTCAGCAGGTGAACCAGCGGGCGAAGGCGTTTGCCGCCTGCACCGATAATGTATTCAGCCACCTGATTGACCAGCACGACGTCCGAATGCAGACGCGCCCGAATCAACTGATCCATGGCCTTGCGGTCCGTCTCCGTCAGGTCCAGTACGTCGGAAACCGTGCTGGGGAAGGCAATCGGATTTACGGTGCTCATAGGGCAATTATACGTTGCGTTCGTAGAGATGCGGCGAGCATTGCTTGAGGGCTGGAGCGGGATCGATTGGAGCGGTTTGGCGGGCATGCTGTGCTAGAATTTTGAATGGATTGGCCGATGGGCAGTTCGGATAGATCCAAAATCCATTCATCACTGGTATAGGCATTCTCATGGCACGTGGAATCAACAAAGTCATTCTGATTGGCAATCTGGGCGCCGACCCCGAAATTCGGCAAACGCAGGGCGGTAGCTCGGTTGCGAATCTCTCGCTCGCTACTTCCGAAACCTGGAAGGACAAGCAAACCGGCCAGCAACAGGAAAAGACCGAATGGCACCGGGTTGTGGCGTTCAATCGCCTGGCCGAGATCATGGGCGAATACCTGCGCAAAGGCTCCAAGGTCTATGTCGAGGGTCGGCTGCAGACGCGCAAGTGGCAGGACCAGTCTGGCCAGGATCGCTACACCACCGAAGTCGTCGTCAATGAGATGCAAATGCTTGATAGCCGTGGAGGCACGGCGCCGATGGGTGATGATGGCTTTGGGTCGCGCGGTGGTTCGAGTGCTTCATCCAGTGGGTCTGACAACGCCCCACCGGCTGACGACATGGGTGACGATATCCCGTTTTGATGGTGCGGGGTTGAGATGCTGTCGGCGGTCAGGCGTCGGATTACTACGGAGCCCGGATGAAAACAATACTGGTTACAGGTGGTGCCGGCTTTATTGGCTCCAATTTTGTTCACCATGCGCTTGGCAGTCGCGCGGACAGCGGGCCCTGGAAGCTGGTCAATGTCGATCTGTTGACCTACGCCGGCAATCTCGATTCTCTGGAAGGTGCTGATCGGGACCGGCATGAGCTGATCCAGGCCGACATCAATGATGGCAAGCAGATCCGGGCGTTGCTGGATCGCCATCAGCCCTCGGCCATTGTTCATTTTGCCGCCGAGAGCCACGTCGATCGATCCATCGATGATGCGGCGTCGTTCATCCGTACCAATGTCCAGGGAACGCAGGTATTGCTCGAAGCAGCGCTGGACTACTGGAAAACGGGTACCTGCAACGCGTTTCGCTTTCTGCACGTGTCCACCGATGAGGTCTATGGAGATCTGGCGGTTGATGATCCCGCATTTACCGAACAAACGCCCTACCAACCGAGTTCACCGTATGCCGCGTCCAAAGCCGCAGCAGATCATCTCGTGCGTGCCTGGCACCGCACGTTCGGACTACCGGTGCTGATCACCAATTGTTCGAACAATTACGGCCCGCGGCAGTTTCCGGAAAAGCTGATTCCGCTGATGATGATCAATGCCCTGCACGGCAGGGCGCTGCCGGTCTACGGCGATGGACAGCAGCGGCGTGACTGGCTGCACGTGGATGATCACTGTCGAGCCCTGATGGCCGTTTTGAATCGCGGAGAGCCTGGCCGGACTTACAACATCGGCGGCAACGCCGAGCGCGACAACCTGACCGTAGTGCAGGCAATTTGCGACCTGCTCGATCAGCGGGCGCCTGAAGGCTTTTCGCTTGATCAACCGCGCCGCGAATTGATTGAATTTGTCACCGACCGTCCGGGCCATGATCGTCGCTACGCAATCAATGCCGGTCGAATCGAGCAGGAACTGGGCTGGCGACCACAGATGAAATTTGAGGTCGGGCTGGAGCACACCATCGATTGGTATTTGAACAATGCGCAGTGGTGGCAGCGAATCCAGAGCGGTGCTTATCGTGAATCCAGCCGCGAAGGCTATTCCGGCGAGCGGCTCGGCACTCGCAGCGGACAGGCGGCATGAATCGCAAAGGGCTGATTCTGGCCGGAGGGGCCGGCTCGCGGCTGTATCCGCTGACGCGGGTCGTCAGTAAACAGCTGCTGCCGGTCTACGACAAACCGATGATCTATTACCCGCTGTCGACCCTGATGCAGGCTGGCATCCGCGACATTCTGCTGATCACAACACCGCATGAGCAGGCATTGTTCAAGAAGCTGCTCGACGATGGCAGCCAGTGGGGATTGAACCTGGACTACGCAGTCCAGGACGAACCACGCGGCCTGGCCGACGCATTTCGTGTCGGCGCAGACTTTGTCGGTGACCAGCCCAGCTGCCTGATACTGGGCGACAATATTTTTCATGGCGGCGGCATGAAAGCGCTGCTCGACAGCGCAGGTCAGCGCACCGAGGGTGCCACGGTCTTTGGCTACACGGTCAGTGATCCTGAACGCTACGGCGTGGTCGAGACCGGGCCGGACGGGCGCGTGCTGTCCATCGAAGAAAAGCCCAGCCAGCCGAAGTCGAACGATGCCATCACCGGCCTGTATTTCTATGATGGTCAGGCGGTCGAGCGCGCGGCATTGCTCAAACCCTCGGCCCGTGGCGAGCTCGAGATCACCGACCTGAATCGAATCTATCTGGAGGCCGGTCAGCTCGTGGTCGAACGCATGGGGCGCGGCTATGCCTGGCTGGATACCGGCACGCATGAATCGTTGCAGCAGGCGGCCAACTACATCGAAACGCTGGAAGCCCGCCAGGGCCTGCGCGTCGCATGTCCCGAAGAAATTGCCTACCGCCAGGGGTGGATCGATCGTACTCAGCTGCTTGCGCTGGCCGAGCCACTGATTTCAAGCGGCTATGGGGACTATCTGCGACGCGTAGCTCAAACGCGGCCCAACTGATTGGCGTCTGCACAAGCTCCATGAATATTCAGCAAACTTCATTGCCTGGCGTGCTGTTGATTGAACCGCAGGTATTCGGTGATGAGCGCGGCTGGTTTCTGGAAAACTGGAATCGCTCGAATCACGATCAGACCGGGCTGCCCGATCATTTTGCGCAGGCCAATACCAGCCACAGTCGACGTGGCGTGCTGCGCGGCTTGCATTACCAGTGGCCGGAGCCCCAGGGCAAGCTGGTCTGGGTGACCGAGGGTCGTGTTTTCGATGTGGCCGTGGATATCCGCAGTGATTCGGCCACCTTCGGCCAATGGTTCGGCACGGAGCTCAGCGCCGAAAATCACCGCCAGCTGTGGATACCCGAAGGGTTTGCGCACGGTTTTCTGGTGCTGTCGGCGCGCGCGACCTTTACCTACCTTTGTACGCGCAGCTATTATCCTGAGTACGATGCATCGATTGCCTGGAATGATCCGGAGATCGGGATCGACTGGCCCGAACAGCCGACCGAACTATCGAGCAAGGATCAACAAGCATCGACGCTTGAACAAGTGTGCCAGACCAACAAGGAGAATTTACCGCAATGCGCATCCTGTTGACCGGTGCTGCCGGCCAGTTGGGCCGACATCTGCAGCCAAGGCTCGCCACCCTGGGTGATGTGGTGTCGACCGATCTTCATGGTGGTGATTTTCGCTGTGATCTGTCCGACCCGCGCCTGCTGAACAAGACATTAAACCGCGTTCAGCCCGATCTGATCGTCAACCCGGCGGCCTGGACCGCAGTGGACCGCGCCGAAGACGAACCCGAGGCCTGTTTTCGACTGAACCGCGACATGCCGAGCTGGCTGGCCGACTGGTGCGTCGAACAGGATCGAATGATGGTGCATTTTTCGACGGACTACGTGTTTTCCGGCAGCTTGGACCGCGGCTGGCGCGAAGATGATCCGACCGATCCGCAAAGCGTGTACGGTCAGAGCAAGCTGGAAGGTGAACTCGCGCTCAAGCAGAGTGGCGCAAACGTCCTGATGCTGCGCACGGCCTGGCTGTACAGCCATTTTCCGGGCAATTTCCTGTCGGCTATCCTTGGTCGGGCAGAGCGCAGCGAATCGCTGCGGGTCGTGTCCGACCAGACCGGTTCCCCAACCTGGGCCGGGCTTCTGGCCGATGCCTGCGTCACGCTGCTGACCCTACGCGATGAACTGGATGCCGGCTATTCGAGTTTTCACGTGGCCGGGCAGGGCGCCTGGACCTGGCATCAATTCGCATCCCGGGCCGTAGAGCGCGCGTTCGAGCTGGACCTGATTGATCAGGCCGTGACCGTTGATCCGATCGCCAGCGCCAACTGGCCGCAGAAAGCGCGCCGCCCGGAGTGGTCGGTATTGGATTGTGAACGTTATCAGCAATTCACCGGTCAAACGCTTCCAACCGTGGATGAGGGCCTGGAAGCGTGTTTGCAGCAGTGGGTACAAAGCGTATGCTGAATGTAGTGCTGGTGAACTCGACACAACCACGATGCTGATACCAGTCATCCTTTCCGGTGGTGCCGGCACGCGTCTTTGGCCGGTATCGCGGCGTGCTTATCCAAAACCCTTTATGCGCCTGGCCGACGGCCAGACGCTGGCGGGTGCCACGTTAAAGCGCGCCCTCGGCGTGAGTTCGCAGCAGCAAACCCTGACGGTCACCTCGCGTGATTACTATTTCCTGACCCGGGATATCTATCGCGATCTGGCGCCCGAGGCCGAGCATCATTTCCTGCTCGAGCCGGTAGGCCGAAACACGGCCGCAGCCATCGCCGCGGCGGCCCTTTGGGTGCAGGAACATCACGGTCCGGATGCGCGTCTGCTGATATTGCCGGCTGACCACCTGGTGCGCGATCAGGCGGCGTTCGCTGCGGCCGTTGAACGGGCTGATCAACTGGCCCGGGACGGCTGGCTGGTCTGCCTCGGCGTGCAGCCCACCCATGCTGAAACCGGCTTTGGCTACATTCGCGCTGGTCAGCCGGTCGACGGCAATCCGAACCGGCTGCAGATTGAAGCGTTTGTCGAAAAGCCTGATGTAGCCACCGCGCAGCGCTATTACGAAAGCGGTCAGTATCTGTGGAATGCAGGCATGTTCTGCTTTCGTGCCGATGCCATTCTGCAGGCGCTCGGCGACCAGGCCGGAGAAATTCTGAGCGCTACCCGAACCAGTTATGCACAAACGGCTACGGACCAGAACCCGGTCGAACTGGATCCGGATAGCTTTGCGGCCGTGCCCAGCGATTCGATCGACTACGCCGTGATGGAGCGCGCGCCCAAGCGGGCCGTGGTGCCGGTCGACTGCGGCTGGAGCGATATCGGCTCGTGGCAGGCGATCAGTGACTTGTATGAAACCGACGGCGCCGGTAATCAGGTACAGGGCCACGCCGTGCTGATCGACGCACGCGACACCTTTGTGCAAAGCGAGCAACGCCTGGTTGCAGCCGTTGGCGTCGAGGATCTGGTCATCGTCGATACCGGCGACGCGGTGCTGGTCGCCCGGCGCAGTCGGGCCCAGGAAGTCAAATCGGTGGTCGAAGAACTGACTCGCCAGCAGCATGAGTCGGTCGTGCATCACCGGACCGTACACAGGCCCTGGGGTAGCTATACCGTGCTGGAAGACGCCGCCGATTGCAAAGTCAAGCGCCTGGTCGTGAAGCCGGGCGGCATTCTGTCGCTGCAAAAGCACGAGCATCGCAGCGAGCACTGGACCGTCGTGTCAGGCACCGCGCGCGTCCGATTGGGGGATGACACCTTCGACATGACGGCCAACCATACGATTGAAATTCCGGTCGGCACGCTGCACCGGCTGGAAAATCCGGGCCAGCAGGATGTACACATTATCGAAGTGCAGACCGGCAGCTATTTCGGCGAAGACGATATCGAACGACTGGAGGATGTATATGGCCGCGTGTAAATGGATCAGATCAATAAACGTGCTGTTGCTGGCCTGCGTGCTGTGCGCCTGCCAGCCTGAGCCCGACGATACGAACCAGAACGCGGCCAGTGAGTCGCAATCGGTCGCCGAAGCCGGGGTTGAGGCCGAGCTCGAGGCCGAGATCGACCGGTCGCCTGTAGACCCGATGGTTGAAGCGCTGATGCAATGGCGTGAGGGGCGCGTCGAACGACTGACCCAGCCCTACGGCTGGCTGAGCCTGGTCGGCTACTACGCGTTGGATCGTCAGGGCGAATACAGCCTCGGCCGGGCTGAGAGCAATGACCTTGTCGTGCCCGGTGGGCCGAATCTGTGGGGCCAGATCGTGCTGACCGGCGAAACCGTGCGTTTCGAGTCAGCCGACACTGGGCGGGTGACGGTCGATGATGAGCCACTGGCATCGGCAGAACTGCTGTCCAGTGCGTTTACCGAGGGTGAGCCAACCCGCATTGAATCCGACGGCGTGCGCGTACAGCTGTCCCGCTCCGGCGGCATCCCGAACCTGCGTGTGCGCAGTCCGGACGCCAAGACTCGCACCGAGTTTGTCGGTATTGACTACTTCGAGCCGAGCCATGACTACCGCTTTGAAGCCGAGTTCATCCCGCACGAACCGGGCAAGACCATGCGCGTGGCCAACGTCATGGGCCAGATCATCGATGAAGACAATCCCGGCATGGTTCGCTTCCAACATGAAGGCGAGGTGTTCGAACTGGAAACCTTCCAGTACGGCGAGCGCCTGTTCATTGTTTTTGCCGACCGCACCTCGGGCTTTGAGACCTATGGCCTGGGCCGTTTCCTGTACGCCAATCTGCCGGAAGATGGCAAAACCATGATCAACTTCAATTTCGCCTACAACCCGCCCTGCGCCTTCAGCGAATACACCACCTGCTCACTGCCACCTCAAAGCAACCGGATGGATACCCGAATCGAAGCGGGCGAAAAAGCCTATCGCGGCATTCAGGGCATGACCGAGGCGATGGCGGTACCGCCACCTGCAACGCCATGACTGGTGTCGATTAGAGCCGGCCTGAATCCCTTGCAGGCCTGCGCATCGCGGGCATTTGCCTGAATGACTCGGTACCTGTACTATCGGGGCCAGTCGGGATTGCCAGGCGGGGCCAGTGACAAGTAAACCGTTCGATGTGGTGTTCGACGCTGCGGACTGCGCATCATTTGTTCCTGTTGAGGTGTTGTATCAGAAACGACTTCCTGATTACGTATAAACCTCAACCAAACAGGCCCGTCATTCCGGGGCCGGCAGCGCCGAAACCCGGAATCCCTTTTACCAGTCGTGCTAGTCAGTGAGCGCTGCTGAACTGTGAGATTCCGGATCTCCGTTTCACTGCGTCCGGAATGACGATAGAGCTCAGGCTCTGGGTATACCCGAAGAATTGGGTTCCAGAATGAAGCACAGGCTTGGTCGAAGCAAGCAAGTACAAGCCTCCAGGACGTAAGGTGAATCACCTACGTAATCAGGAAAGACTTCGAGTTGATGCATGCAGCTTTATGCAGAGATTACAACCTGAAGTTTGCCGTCAACTGCGCATTCAGCGGTGCGCCAACGGTCGCCTGGTGCGTTGCGTGGGCATTCGGGAAGTACAGTTCATCGGTCAGGTTCTCGATATTCAGCTGCAGGCTGAAGCGGTCGGTCACTTGATAGTAGGCCGCAGCGTCGATGCGGGTATAGCTCGGCAGCACGGCGGTATTGCTGTTGTTGATAAAGCTGTCGTCCTGGTAGGTCAGGCCGAAGCCAACGCCGAAGCGCTCGGTGATTTCGACGTTGTTCCAGACCGAGAAGGTGTGTTCCGGCAGTTCTCTTGGCCGCAGGCCGGTGTCGCCGCTTCGGTCAACCTGTTCGCCGTCGAGGTAGCTGTAGCCGGCCGAAACAAACCAGCGGTCATTGACCTGGCCAATCAGCTGCGCCTCGAAGCCGTTGATCTGTGAATCAATAACATCCAACGTTTCCGGGTCGTTGTCGGCGACCTGGGGTGAGCTCTGCTCGATTTCGAAGATGGCTGCCGTCAGGCTGAGGCCGCGGGCGAAATCCCACTTGATGCCGGCCTCCAGGTTGCTGAAGGTGTTCGGGTCCAGCTGGTTGTTGACGCCGTTGATATTGGCAAACTGCTCGCCGGAGCGGGGCAGGAACGACTCGCTGTAGCTGGCGTACAGTGAAATTTCCTCGAACGGCTTGAAGATCAGTCCTGCACGGGGCGAAATTTCCTGGTCATTGCGGCGTCTGCGTTCATTCGCGGGCACGTTGAATACGTCGATTTCAAACCGGTCAAAACGCGCGCCGATAATCAGATCCAACCATTCATTCAGCTGGATTTCGTCCTGGATGTAGGCGGAAAACACGTCGATATCGACGCGCGTGTCGTCATTCAGGTCGCTCGTGAAGTCATTGATGGTTGTGATGCCGAAGGCATTGGTGCCGGTGCCATTCCGCAGCGCCAGGGGGCGCGCGATCGAGAAGATTTCATTGTCATCCTGGGTCGTGTCCCAGAACGCATTGAAGCGAAACTGGTCGGATGCCGTGTCGATGATTTCGGCACCGGTTATCAAGGTGTGCTCGATGCTACCGGTAAAAAATTGCCCGATCAGATTGCCGGACAGAATCAGGTTCTGGCGCTCGGTCGTGTCGACGTACCCGTCCAGTGTCACCACGTCCGGCGTGTTGGCTTCATCGTAGCCGGACACGTAGAAGTTGCCGTAGAACTTGTCGTAGTCTCCGTAGAATGCGCTGAAATTGCCTTTCAGATTGGCGTTGAATTCATGCTGCAGAGCAGCACGAAACAGGTGAGCTTCCAGCGTGCTCAGATTCTCAGCCGGATCGCCGAACACGATGTTCTCGAAGGCCTCGACCGGTCGACCGTCCGCGCCGGTCGGGATTCCGCGGTCGATGAAACGCTCATGATCGATGTATTCGTACGACAGATCCAGCGTGGTCCGATCCGACAGTAACAAGCGACCGGTCGGGTTGATGCCGATGCGCGTACCGTCGAAAAAGTCGCGGTGGTTGTCGAGTTCTTCGACCATTGCGTTGACGCGGAAGGCGGCGGCCGAATTACCGCCGATGTTGCTGTCAAGCCAGACGCTGTAGCCGCCGAATGAATCGATCCGGGTCCGAATATCGGTAAATGCGGTGCCGACAATGCCTTTCTTGGTCACGCGGTTCAGAATGCCCCCGGTGCCGCCACGACCAAACAGCAGGGCATTCGGGCCACGAAGAATTTCAACCTGTTCCAGGTTGTACAGCGGACGGTAGTACTGCACGTCATCGCGTACCCCGTCGATAAAGAAATCCGCAGTCGAGCGCACGCCGCGAAACACGATGGCGTCGCGATGAGCCTCGCCCTGAGAAGTGTTGACGCCCGGGGTGTAGTCGATGATGTCGCCCAGGCTGTCGAAGCCGCGCTGGTTGATCTGATCTGCCGTAATCAGGGACAAGCTTTGCGGGACATCCCGAATCGGGGTTGGCGTCCGTAGGGCGTTGATCTGGTCTGAATACAGCACATTGCCAGTGACTGTAAGGGTACCCAGCTCAGCGGTTTCCCGTTGAGTATCTTGTTGAGTATCTTGACCAGAAGACTCGGTCTCGGCGTCTGGCGGTGCGGGTTGAACCTGGGCAAGCAGGGGAAACGACAACAACAAAAGAGCCTGCCCGGCTATGGCCAGCGGGCATTGAAAAAAGCGATGCATTACGAAAAAACTCGGTGAATTAAATCAATGCATCATTGTACACCAATTGCGAATGATTGTTAATTGCGCTTGAGTCTTTTTGACAGCAAGTGCACTGCCATCAGTCGAATAGGGCTGTCATGGCGCATGACGAATGGCCCTGTTCCAAGAATATGTCCATTGGTAGATTATTGGCATGGGTCCTCGTTCATTCATTGCTGATGCCACTCAGCCGGCCGGCCGTTCCAAGGATCAACAGCCGTTTCATCCGAATGTTGCTCACGAAAAGCAGATTCCACGTCAGCGGTTCGGGCAGTCCACGCTGGTGGAGTCGAGACTGAAAAAATGCGAATTGAACGTGCGGGCACCGATGTATTCATTGAAGGCGGTGATCGGCGGAACCGAGCACTATCAGTTTGATGCCGGCTGCTCCAGCATACGTGCCGGTGAGTTTCTTCTGGTGGCGCCCGGGTCGGAGTACACGGTATCGATTTGTGATCACATCGAAACTCGAGGCTTCTGCTTTTATTTCACCGAGCAGGATGCCGAACCGATTGCAGCCGTGCTGGAGCTTCTACCTGAAAACCACAGGCCTCCTGTATTTGATCTCTGGATGCTGACAAGCAGCAAGATCCTGGCTTCAAGGAGCGTCCAATCGGTGGCTTGCGGTCTGCGCAAGTGGGCGCGTGCCTGGCTGCAGGACCAGGCGCGAATCAACCGGGTTGATCCATTGACTCGCGCACGTGTCGTTCGTGGGCTTCAACGCGCCCGGCGAGTGATGGACGAGGCGTTTTCTGAGCGATGGTCCGTTCCCATGCTGGCCGAACATGCCTTTCAATCGCCTGCCGCATTTTCACGAAACTTCGCGCGGGTCTATTCCGTTACGCCGGCACGCTACCTCGAGTCTCGCAGAATGGCCCATGCAATCCACAGGCTTGAGCATGATGCAGTCGACCTGACACGGCTGTCTCAGGACTGCGGATACCCTGATTTGCCGACCTTTTCCAAGGCATTTCGCCGTCGTTACGGCATCCCCCCGTCGCAGTGGCGGATCAACCATCGCAAGTCTTGAGCAATAGCCAGCCTGAATTGACCGGGCATCTGAAAGACAGGAATTGACAAGCATTGAATGCGGGTTCAAGCGACACTCTGTCCGAATGTCCGTGGTGTAGCGCCGTCAATCGCCAGGTCTGTGAGGCCATAGCCTTGTTGCTGATTCGAAGTGTGACGAACGCTGGTTACTGAAATCCATGTCTGGAGAATCTGAATGATGAAATTGCAGTGCTGGATGACTTTTATTACTCTGATCGCAGGCCTTTCAGGTGCTGTTTTTGCCGAAGTCGATACGTTGGAACGGCGTGGCTCGCTTGGCATCGCACTTCAGCCTGCGGCGCAGGGCATCGTGTTGAGCGCGCCGCCCGAGGCAGCGGCCTATCAGGCAGCGGATATCACGGCTGGCGCCATCCTTGCTGAGATTGATGGGCAGCCGGTATCCGGATGGCTTGATCTGCAGGCGTTGACACATCAGCTTCCGAGCGGTCAGCGGGTTGATCTGACGTTTGACGTGGACGGCGAGCGCAGATCAGTGACGATAGAACCTCAGCCATCCAATCCAAGCGTGGTTCCAGGCGCCGATGTGATCTATGGACAGGTCGAAAGTGCCGATGGCTTACGCATTCGAACGGTGACCCTGGTTCCGGAAACATCGGCTCTGCGGTCTGACCAGGGACTGCCGGGCGTCTTTTACATCCAGGGCATTACCTGTCAGTCCATCGACCGGATCACCGGGCGTTCTCACAGTCGTTCACGCATATTCCTGGATTTGCTGGAGGCCGGCTTCGTGGTCAGCTTTGCAGATAAGCCGGGTGTCGGCGATAGCGATGGCGAAGCCTGCACCGAGGGTGGCTTTGACCGGGAAATTCGTGCTTATCAGGCAGCGGCTGCTGCGTTTGCTGATCGCGAGGATATAGATGCGTCCCGGGTGTATGCCATTGGCATATCCATGGGCGGTTATCAATTTCCACTGATTGCCGAGGCCGTTGATTTTGCCGGTGTCATCACCTGGGGCGCGGGGGTAGAGCCCTGGGCAGACTATTTAATTGGCAATTTTCGTGAGCGCGCGATCATGCGACCCGTTGTTTCGCCTGAACAGCACGAAGCAGGTCTGCGGGCCATGCGCCGAATCGTGCATGCGTTGATCATCGAGGGTCAACAACCCGATGAACTGCGCGAGACCATGCCTCAGGCCACCGCCCTGGCCGAACAGCAACTCGGTCCGCTGGAAGCATTCGCCGGTCGTGCACTGGATTTTCACCGTGAAGCTGATCAGGCCGAACTATGGCCCGCTTGGACGCGTTATGAAGGTGAACTATTGGTGTTGCACGGTGAATATGACTGGATTTCTACCGCTTCGGACCACGCCAAAGCGGCTGAAATTCTGAACCGGATGCGTCCAGGCTCGGCATCCGTTGAACTATTGGAAGGCCTGGATCACGGGTTCACTCACCACGACAGCCTGGAAGATTCATTCACACGGCTATTCAACGGTGATGCTTCAGACCTGTTTCACCAGCGCGCAGTCGATTGGCTTTCGGAGCTTGCCGACACCATGGTTACAGCGGTCGAATAATTGGGCTGTAACACGAGTGCGCAGGTTGGACGAGTTGCGCGGGCTGCAATGACGGCTGATTAACGCGTGCTTACACTGGCGAATCGTCGAGAAACTGCGCCGGCCGCTTTTCAAGAAAGGCAGCCGTGCCTTCCTGCATGTCTTCAGTCGCGCAGCACAAGGCAAAGCGCGCGGCTTCCAGCGCCAGGCCCTGGTCGAGTGAAGATTCGAGACCGCTTTGTACGGACTGAAGAATGCCACGCACGCTTTCGACCGGGCTGGCGGCCAACTGTCGGGCTAGCGTTGCTGCGGTTGCTGCAAGTTCTTCAGCCGGCACGAGCTGATTGACCAGGCCCAGTTCGTGTGCCTGCTGTGCTTCAACTGGCGTGCCCGTCAGCATCAGTTCAAGCGCTTTGGCTTTGCCAACCAGGCGAGGTAAGCGCTGGGTACCGCCAAAGCCGGGAATCACGCCCAGCTTGATTTCGGGCAAACCAAGCCTGGCATTATCCGACGCCAGCCGCAGATGACACGCCAGGGCCAACTCCAGCCCGCCGCCCAATGCAAAGCCATTGATGGCTGCAATGACGGGCTTGGGTGTGTGTTCGATACGTGAAAAGATGCGTTGGCCTTGAGCAGCAAAGGCGTGCGCCTGAATCGGGTCGAGGCTGCTGATCTCATTGATGTCAGCACCGGCCACAAACGCTTTTGGTCCTGCACCGGTCAGCACGATGACGCGCGTATTGCGATCTTCGGCCAGGTCGGCAAAGGCCTGGTCAAGCTCGATCAACAGCGCCCGATTCAGCGCGTTCAGCGCATCGGGACGGTTGATGGTGATGGTGGCAACACGCGCGGTGGTGTCTACCAGCAGGTATTGATAGTCCATGATGCGAAGTTCTGATTTGACCGCATCAGAGTTTACTGCAAACGATGAGTATGCCGACGCCGATCAAGCTCAGGATAGCCGCGGTAATCTGGATTGCCGCATCGAATATATCGCTGTGAGTTTGAGCCAGCTCCAGGAGCTGGTTCATGAATTCGCTGAGCTGGCGGCTATCATGACTCAGGTCATGAAGGCCGCCGATCAGCACTGCCAGCCCTGGCAAAGCCAGCAGTGAGGTCATCATTGCCGGCCAGTAGCGCATTACTTGTCCAGTTCCCGATTGATTCGATATTCGGGCGAGGTCAACCAGGCTTCAAGACGCTGCAACCGCTGATCGAGTGACTTGAACCGACGATTCAGCGTCGAGACGCTGTCTTTAGGTGCCTTGCGCACTTCCTGCCAGAATTCCTCGTGCTCGGTGTCACGGTACAGGTTGTCCGGTTGTGCTGGCACCAGCAGGGCCAATGCCAGATATCCGATGATCATGACCGCGGTAAAGGGCAGGGCCAGCAGGATCACCACGACCCGCAGAGCGGTCAAATTGATGCCAGTCCAATCGGCAATGCCTGCGCAGACGCCGGCCAGGATGCCCCGTTTCTTGTTGCGATACAGTCGATTATGGCTCATGTTTTCGTAGGTTCTCCGAATAGGCTCGCGGATGTGCTCGTAGTCACTACCGGTCATGATCTTTTCTCCATTCAGGCGCATCTGCGTCGAGAATGCGCTCCAGTGTGTGGATGCGATCTTCCAGCTTGCGGGCGTTATCGTGCAGTTCATCGAGCACGATTTCGTCCTTGCTGGTCAGCTTCTTGTTGGCCGAGTTCCGCGTGGCGTAGTGCATGATGATCCAGATCGGTGCCACGACCACCAGGAACAAGATTCCCAGTACGAATAGAAAATCGTCACCGAGGCCAAGCATCAGGCGTTATCCTTTGCTTTGGCGGCCCCCTTGGATTCCTTCGCACCGCGTTCCGACTTCAGCGTTTCCAATTCGGCTTCGACGCGTTCGTCGCGCTCCAACTGATCGATTTCTTCGTCCAGGGTTTTGGGTCGATGACCCATGTCAAGCGACTCGGCCTCGGATTCGATGTGATCGATCCGGCGCTCGGCCGAATCAAAGCGATGCAGCATTTCATCGATCTTGGCGTTATGGATCTGACGCGAGCTCTTTAATTGATGCTGTGCTCCGCGGTGACGCATGACAATGGTGCGTTGGCGGGCACGAGCGTCGTTCAACTTGGCCTGAAGACGACCGATATCATGATCGTATTTAGCCAGTTGCTCGTCGTAGTGGGTCAATTCGCTGGTCAGATGCTCGACGCGGTCAGCCAGTGCGGTCTTCTCGGCCAGCGCGGCTCGCGCGAGATCCTCACGACCCTTGTCCAGCGCTTTCGTTGCTTTATTGGCCCAATCGGCCTTCTGTTCTTCGAGCCGGTGTAGCAGGCGGGCACGCTCTTTTTTCTCGGCAATGCATTTAGCGGTGGCCGAGCGAATTTCAACCAGCGTGTCTTCCATTTCCTGGATCATCAGCCGGATCATTTTCTCCGGATCTTCGGCCTTTTCCAGCGCAGCGTTCAGATTTGAGTTGATAATGTCGCCCAATCGCGAAAAAATTCCCATCGTGCTCTCCTTGCAGTAGCGCCTGGCAATCGATGTTGTGTTGCCGGGCAAGGTTAGTGTTCGCCATCAATAATGCAATATATGTACCAAAATAAAAAACCATTCAATATCAATAGCCTATAAAAGTTAAGCACTCCTTATGTGGTGAAAATAACCATTAATATGGCGAGATCTACCAACCTGCAAGGCTGTTTCTTGTTTTGAACTCGACGCGGCACGTCCGGTCATAGGAGCGTCATGCACCGGATTTCTGCGGATGTGACGATGCGTGAGCAGCACGGGTCGGGTAAAATGCCCGGCTGATCGATCTTCAACACCCTCTTTATCACTGGAGTTTGTATGTATAAGCTTTTAGCAAAGCTGGCTGTCCTCATTGCCATACCCGTTGCGGTCATGGCGCAAGACACAGAATCCGAGCAAGGCAAACTGGGTTATGCCGTTGGCTTTGAGTTCGGCTCAGAAACCCTGAACTGGGATATTGACATTGAATCCGTCATCGCGGCAATTCGCGATGCGCATGCCGAACGTGACCCGCAGGTGCCTATGGCTGAAATGCGCGAAGTTCTGGCTACATTCAACGAGCAATTACGCCAGGAACGACTGGAGCAGTTTCAGCAATTGGCAGAAGAGAATCAGGCCGAGTCTGATCAATTTCTTGCCGACAACAGCGCCAAGAACGGTATTGTTACGCTGCCGAGTGGCGTTCAGTATCGCGTGATCGAGGAAGGTGAGGGCACGCGCCCAACCCTGCAGGACACCGTGACCGTTCACTACCGCGGTTCGAAAATGAACGGACGTGAGTTTGATTCCTCGTTCGCGCGCGGCGTGCCCGCTGTGTTCCAGGTTGACGGCGTACTCGAAGGCTGGCAGGAAGTGCTGCCGTTGATGCGTGAGGGCGCCTTGTGGCAGGTCTTCATGCCGCCTGAACTTGCTTTTGGCGTGCGCGGTGATCCACCGCTGATTGGCCCGAACGAAGCGCTGCAGTTTGATTTGCGCCTGGTTCAGATCGGCGCTCCAGAAGGTATGGAGCAGAACTAGGTTGTTCGATGAGCGATCCAGCCCTTGAACTCGAGATCATCGAATCGCCTTGCATTCAAATCTGCACGCTGAACGACGATGGACTGTGCATTGGCTGTTTTCGCACCAGCGAAGAAATAGGCAGCTGGTTGACCCTCTCGGTCGACCAGCGCAAACAGGTCCTTCTTGACTTGCCCCGACGCGCTGAGCAGTTGTTTGGAAGCTGATCACTTGGGCCAGCTCAAACAGCATTCCGTCAGTGGCTGAAGCCAACCAGGCTTCAGCCGCAAGCGCCGTCCTGGTCCGTCGATTGAACCGGGCACTGTATTCACTGGAACATCCGATTGCCCAACTGCCGGTTGCAGGCTACCCTCGCCCCGGCCAGCGGCGGCAGCGACCTGCCGCAGTGCTCGTCGCTCTGCTTGAGTATCCGAGCCCGGAAGTAGTACTGACCGTGCGTGCGCATCATCTGGATAAACACCCCGGACAGATCGCATTTCCGGGGGGCGCACGAGCGTCTGACGATCGAGGTGTTGTTGATACTGCACTGCGTGAGGCCGAAGAAGAAACCGGCATCGATCGCAACTGCTTTGAACCGAAGGGCCTGCTCGGTCGCTACGACACGATTACCGGCTACCGGATGACGGCGGTGGTTGCAACCGTTCGCGGCCCGGTTGAGTTCCAGCCAGATCGGAATGAAGTCGACGAAGTCTTTACTGTACCGCTGAACCGGGTTGCGGACCCCGATGCCTACCAGCACCAGCAGGTGAAGTACCAGGCGCAGGATTATCAACTACTCACGCTGCAGCATCCGGAACACAATATTTGGGGCGCAACGGCCGCGCTTTTGTATCAGCTGGGACAGCGCCTGCAGCCTGACCGTGACTGGCGCGAGCATTGATCCAGCGTCATCACAGAAGCCTTTCCAACCCCTTAGTCCTCCTCGCGAAGCCCGAACAACAGCTCGATGGCACGCATGTTTTCTGGACGTACCAATAAATGTACGTGATCGCCCTCAATCAGCACCGTATCGCTTTTTACAGTCTGCACTTGGCCTGAACGAACCAGGGCCAGGAAATCACTGCCTTCCGGCAACGGCAGTTCATTGGTCGGGATGCCGGTGACCAGTGCAGCGGGCTCGATGTAGAACGACAGGATGCGGACCGGCAACTCCTCTTGCGCATTGATTTCCAGAACGGGCGGTGGCCGCTCACGTCCGGCTCGCTCGACCTTGAACCACTGCACCGCCCATCGGATGGTTGCACCTGGAATCAGCGCATTGACCACAACCACGAAGAACACCAGGTGGAAGATCTCCAGCGCGCCTTCGACGCCCAGCATGACCGGATAACTGGCCAATAGAATCGGCACTGCACCGCGCAGGCCCACCCATGAAATAAACGCCGTGTCGCCGGCCGAAAAACGAAACGGCAGCAGGCAGAGCGTTACCATCAGGGGGCGTGCCAGCAACGCCAGCACCAGCGCCAGTATCAGGCCATGCCATCCGGCAGATGCCAGCATCGAAGGGATGGCCAGCAAGCCCAGAACCAGAAACATGGTGATCTGCCCAAGCCAGGCCAGTGCATCATGCACGCGCAAAATGCCCGGTCGATAGGGTAGGCGCTTGTTTCCCAGCATCAGTGCGGCCACGTATACGGCCAGGAAGCCGGACCCCATGAACAGCGACGGAATGCCGAAGGCCAGAAGCGCAAGCGCCAGGGTCAGGGCCGGGTAGAGTCCGGCCGCAGGGACGCGCACCCGCTGCACCAGTTTCTGGCCGCACCAGCCCACGGCCAATCCGGCCGCCAGACCGACGGCCAATTGCAGCGCAATATCCATAACCAGATGCAGTGGGTGACCCAGGCCGCCCTGGATCAATGCCGACGTCAGCGTAATCGTGAGAATAATGGCCATCGGATCATTCAGGCCGGATTCGAGCTCGAGTGTGGCGCCCACGCGACGCCGAAGCTGCACGCCAGATCCTCGCAGCGCAGAAAATACTGCCGCGGCATCCGTTGAAGACACAATTGCGCCGATCAACAGTGCCTCAATCCAGCTCAGGCCCAATAGATAACCGGCAACTGCCATCAGCACAGCCGTGCCCGCCACCCCGACCGTCGCCAGAATGGATGCGGGCACCAGATGCGCTCTGGCTGTTTTCCAGGGCGTATTCAGGCCGCCGTCGAACAGAATCAAGACCAGCGCGACTGTGCCGATCCGGAAGGCGAGATCAAAGTTGGCAAAGTCGAGCGGCAAAAAATAACCAGCCGCCAGCCCAATCCCCAAAAACAGCAGAACGGCGGGAAATCCGATCTTCTCGGACGTGCGACTGAAGATCACGCTGATTAGAATCAACGCACCCGCCACGCTCAACATCCAGCCAATCGACCAGCCGATTGCAACAGGATCAGTGATCAGTGATTCGGCTGACGTCATCATCAGGGCAGGTTTGATTGTTCGTTCAGTCTAGCGGTTTGAGTCCAGGTTGTTATCTCAATATCCGGATTCATAAGACAAAAGCACTTCGACGCACGGCTGCGCCGGCGAGTGTCACAATTCTTGGCTGATTATTAAATTCAAAGGCATTCCGCCGCCTGGCCATTCGCTCCTCAGCCGCGCACACGCTCACCAAGATCAAAAGCAAAGGTATAAGCAAAACAGATTGGCTAACTTCAAAAAACCGAACTGTCGATCTTCAATCACTTTTTCGTTTCAGTCCAAACCAGAAGCCTGACTGATAAGCCACGCACATCAAGGGATGCACCCAACGATCCGAACACCCGAATCAACAGCAAGAGCCGAATTCTTGCCTTGGTCCATTAGAACGTGCTTCCGGTGGCTGTTTGAGTGAGTGAGTTTTTTGCTTGCTTTTTTGGCAAGACATGATTGTTATGACAAGCGGTGAGTCGCATCAGCGGGCGAAGCCGAGCGGCGAAATGCTTTTGAATTTGATGATAGAAACGACAAGAGCCAATGGAGCACTGCAGGGAACTGAACTGGATGGTGAAGTCGCACCAATGGTTTTCCCTACTGTTGGTCACCAAAGCCAGGCATCAGCCCGCGGAGCGGGCGACGGGTCTGCCCGTGAATTCAAGGCATGAATAAATCGACTCAACATCTGGCAATATATGTTTGATTTTGTTGATATTTATGGAGTGCTTCAGCTAAGTTGTTGCTGTGGATTGCAAGGCAGGTGGTAGAAGAAATCGCGTTCATAATTCAGTCATTGACAGCGTCCAGTCCACAGGCTCCAGGCCCTGCGCCTGCAGCCACTCATTGGCTTTCGAAAAATGGTTGCAGCCAAAAAATCCGCGATGTGCGGATAGCGGCGATGGGTGTGGGGCTTTCAGCACTCGATGACGACGCACATCGATGTTCTCACCCTTGCGCTGCGCCTGCGCGCCCCACAGCATGAACACGGTCGGCTGTTCGCGCTCGCTTAGCAGCTGCACGATGCGGTCGGTGAAGCGTTCCCAGCCTTTACCCTGGTGTGCGCCTGCGTTGCCCTGTTCGACGGTCAGCACGGCATTCAGCAGCAGCACGCCGCGTTCGGCCCAGCTTTGCAGATGGCCATGGCCAGGGGGGCGAAAGCCAATGTCTGCAGCCAGCTCCTTGTAGATGTTGGCCAGCGAAGGTGGAACTGACACGCCACGTTGCACCGAAAAACACAGGCCATGGGCCTGGCCGGGGCCGTGGTAGGGGTCCTGGCCCAGAATTACGACGCGGACGTCATCGGGTCCGGTCGCGTTCAGCGCATTGAAGACCCACCTGCCAGGCGGATAGATTCGTGCGCCCGCCCGTTTGCGTTCCAGCAGAAAAGCCCGCAGTTGCTGCATGTACGGCTGGCTGAATTCATCCTGCAGCAGCGTCAGCCAGGCATCGCTCAATTGGATTTTTCGTTGGCTTGGTTCGGATTGACTCACAGGGGTCGTCTGCCTTCGATATCTACGCAAAACCGATGTCGAAGAGTGATAATACTAGGCCTGTCGATGCAACGGCATGTCGATTTGTCTCGCAAGGATTTCTTTATTCTATGAACGATAAGCAAGAGTGTATTCAGACCGATGCGGTCATCATCGGTGCCGGGCCGGTTGGCTTGTTCCAGGTCTTCGAGCTGGGGCTGCTGGATCTGAAAGCGGAGTTGATTGACTCGCTGCCTCAGGTAGGTGGCCAATGTTCGGAGCTGTATCCGGAAAAGCCGATTTACGACATCCCGGCCTATCCGCGTATTGGCGCGCAGGAACTGGTGGACCAACTGGAAAAGCAAATCGAACCGTTTAACGCCGGCCGTCATCTGAATCAACAGGTCACTGGGTTTGAGCAAAAGGACGACGGGCGCTTCCGCGTTCTGACGTCCAAAGGCAAGGTGTTCGATGCGGGTGCCGTGATTATTGCTGCAGGGCTCGGTGCCTTTCAACCGCGCGCCCTGCGCGCAAAAAACCTGCCGGAACAGTCACCGGTCAACCTGCATTACAAGGTCACCCGGCGTGATCGATTCAAAGGCAAGCGTCTGGTAATTCTGGGCGGCGGCGATTCTGCGCTGGACTGGACTTTGGACCTGGCCGAACTGGCAGATTCCATTACGCTGGTGCATCGTCGCCACGACTATCGTGCTCAGCCGGCATCGGTTCAGAAGATGCTGAAGTTGGTCGAGGCGGGCAAGGTTCGCCAGGCTCAGGGCACTGTCAGCGAAGCGTTTTCTCAACCCTCGGACGACGGTACGCGATTGGAAGCACTGGACATTACCGATCTGGAGCGCAACAGGCATCGAATCGAGGGCGATGAGTTTCTGTTGTTCTGGGGCCTGGCGCCCAGCCTGGGTCCGATCGCGGACTGGTCGCTCGATATTGAACGCAAGCAGATTCAAGTCGACACCGAAAAATTCCAGACATCAATACCGGGCGTATTTGCCGTCGGCGATATCAATACCTATCCCGGCAAGAAGAAATTGATTCTGTCCGGCTTTCACGAAGCAGCGTTGGCAGCCTTTGCTGTGCAGAAGCACTTGAATCCGGACGCCCGTCAGTTTCTTCAATACACGACGACGAGTCCGATCATGCATGAACGGCTCGGTGTCGAAACTCCGGCCAAGTAAGCCGGTCTCGAATGTTTGGATTTATTCGTCGACGGCGAAAACGAAAACGCATCCAGGAGTTGATGCCAAGCGACGATGAATTCCAGCGCGTGGTGCGACGCTTCGAGTGCTTAAGGGTTCTCGCTTCCAACGACCAACAGCGCATTCGTCAGCTCAGCGCCGAGATTCTTGAACAGATGGAGTTTCTCGGTGCCAAGGGCTATCAGCCAAACTATCGCTGTTGTCTGACCGTTGCGGCGATGACCGCACTGCCGCTGCTCAATCGCAAGCTTCACTGGCTGCGCGATTTCAGAACGTTCATCCTCTACGAAGAGTCGTATTCAGCTGAATTCACCAAAGTCGATGAAGCCGGTGTCGTGCATCGAGGCCGTCATTTGCGCGCCGGCGAGGCCTGGCATCGAGGCCCCGTCGTACTGGCGATGCGTGATGTTGAACGTTCCGGTCAGGGCACCGGTTTCAACGTGGTGGTGCATGAAATCGTGCACCAGATCGACTATCTGAATCGTGACCCGGACGGATTCCCGCCTTTGCCGGATTCGATTTCCAGCGATGACTGGGCCAAGCACTTCAAGGCTGGTTATGAACGGCTCCAGCACCAGTTGGACCACCGGCAAAAGCCCTGGCTCGACCCGTATGGCGCGACCAATCCGGCAGAGTTTCTGGCCGTTTGCAGTGAATTCTTTTTTGACTTGCCGATCTACCTGCGACAGCAACAGCCGGACATCTATCGCCTGCTGTCCATGCTGTTTGACCAGGACCCGGCCTCACGCCTTGTCTGAATGCACCGCGACCGCGGGTAAAAACGACGCTTTGACACCGGTTCGACGATACTTTGCCGATGGCCAGTGACGTTCTCGTACCCTCGGCTGGCGGCCTGTACTGTGCCGCCGGCAATTTCTGGATTGATCCGCTCAAACCGGTTGAGCGTGCGGTGATTACGCACGCACATGCCGATCATGCGCGCGCTGGGGCAGGCGAGTATCACAGCACCCGCGCGGGCCTGCCTGCGCTGAAAGCGCGTGTGGGTGCAGACGATCGACACCAATCGCATGAATACGGCGAGGTCTTCGAGCTCGGCGATACGCGCGTAACGCTGTTCCCTGCAGGCCATATTCTGGGCTCTGCCTGGGTAAAGATCGAATCGGATGCTGGTGTCTGGGGTGTGTCTGGAGATTTCAAGCGTGCACTCGACCCGACCTGTGAAGCCTTTCACTCGAACCCCTGCGATGTCTGGGTCACCGAATGCACTTTTGGCCTTCCGGTTTATCGCTGGCCGGATACCGCGATCGTCATCGAGCAAATTCAACGCTGGTGGGATGACTGCAGAGACCGGGCTGTTCCAGCAGTACTGTTCTGCTACGCACTCGGCAAGGCCCAGCGCGTCATGGCCGAACTGGCGCAGCGAACCGATCGAGCAATCTGGCTACACGGCGCGATGAGGCCGTTGGTCGATGCGTATCGTGAAGCGGGCGTTGACCTGCCCGACACACGAATGGTCAGTGAGGCTGAAAAAGGCGAACGTTTCCAGGGCGATCTGATACTGGCACCCCCGTCCGCTGCGGGTTCGCCTTGGATGCGGCGGTTCAAGAATCACTCGTCCGGTTTTGTTTCCGGCTGGATGCGGATTCGCGGCAACCGCAGACGGCGGGGCTACGATCGAGGCTTCATCCTGTCCGATCATGCGGATTGGCCCGCGCTGATCGAGACCGTCGAAGACATGCAAGCATCGCGTGTCATCACGATCCACGGCAACGGCGAAGCGCTGTCTGGCTATCTCAAGGCCCAGGGGCTTGATTCTGAACGCTGGAATTTGCGCGCCAGCCTGAGCGACGGCGCATGAAATCGTTTATCGCCCTGTACGAGGCGCTGGACGCCACGACGTCGACCAACGCCAAGAAAGCGGCAATGGTCAAGTATTTTGCTCAGGCCCGCCCTGAGGATGCTGCCTGGGCGGTGTATTTTCTGACGGGCCAGCGCCTCAAGCGCCTGGTCAACACGCGTGAACTGCGCGAATGGACGTCCGAATACTCCGGCTTGCCGGACTGGCTGGTTGAAGAAAGCTATGAACACGTCGGCGATCTGGCTGAAACCATGGCGCTGTTGACGCCCGAACCGGGACCGTCCGAGCTGCAACTGCCAGCGCTTTCGGTGATGGTTGAACAGGTGCTGCGACCGATGGCTGACCTGGATGACGAGCAGCGACAGGCCATCGTAGTGAGGCAATGGCAATCGCTGCCCGGCAATGCACGCTTCGTGTTCAACAAGTTGATTACAGGCGCCCTGAGGGTTGGCGTATCCAAACGCCTGGTCACGCGGGCACTCAGTGAATTGGCGGGCCTGGACAGCGGCATGATTGCCCACCGAATGATGGGCAATTGGCAGCCGACTGCCGAGCAGTTCCAGAAGTTGATCTCGAAAGAACATGATCAGGACCTGGAAGACTCTACGCCGTATCCGTTCTTTCTGGCTTCGCCGCTGGAGATCGAACCGAATGCGCTGGGGCTGGCCCGTGATTGGTCCGCCGAGTGGAAATGGGATGGCATTCGTGCCCAGCTGATACGGCGTAATGGCCGGCTTTATATCTGGTCTCGTGGTGAAGACCTGCTCGAGGGCCGCTTTCCGGAAATCGAGCAGGCTGCCCGGGATTTGCCCGATGGGATCGTGCTCGACGGCGAGATCATGGCCTGGCGCGATGGCCAACCGCTGCCGTTTGCTCGGCTGCAGACCCGGATCGGGCGCAAGAAGCCAGGAGCAAAAACCTTGCAGCAGGCCCCGGTGGCTTTTTTAGCCTTCGACTTGCTTGAATACGATGGCCAGGATATCCGACAGCGGCCGCTGGCCGATCGCTATTCGCTCATGAAGACTGTGTTGCCGACACAGTGCGGACAACTGCTGTTGCCCGGGCGTATTGAGTTCAGCCAATGGGATGCGTTGGCCCGCTTGCGTGAAAGCAGCCGCGAGCGCGGCGTCGAAGGCTTGATGCTGAAACGGTTGAACTCGACGTATCAGCATGGGCGCAAGCGCGGCGACTGGTGGAAATGGAAGGTCGACCCGTTTACGTTTGATGGCGTACTGATTTACGCCCAGCCGGGACATGGCCGTCGCTCGGGCCTGTTCACCGACTATACGTTTGCAGTGCATTCTGATCAGGGGCTGGTGCCCGTCGCCAAGGCTTACTCCGGGCTGACGCAAGCAGAAATCGACGAATTGGACCGCTGGATACGGGCACACACGCGGGAACGATTCGGCCCGGTTCGCTCAGTTGATGCCGTGCATGTGTTCGAGCTGGCCTTCGAGGGCATCGCTCGCTCGAAGCGACACAAATCCGGCGTCGCACTCCGCTTTCCGCGCATTCATCGCTGGCGACGCGACCTGAAGGTAGACCAGGCCGATCAGTTGAAGGACCTTGAGCAGCTTATCGCCGATTGAGCGCTGGTTCGCGCAGCAACAGTGGCCTGTGCTGGATTTTCAGCGCCAGGCGTGGTCTGCATTTGCGCAAGGACAGAGCGGCCTGATTCATGCCCCAACCGGTAGCGGCAAGACCCTGGCTGCCTGGGGTGGGGCGGTCAATCAGCTTGTCGACGTAACCCCGCGAACCGGCCTCAACGTGCTCTGGATTACCCCACTGCGCGCGCTGGCGGCCGATACCAGTCGGGCGTTGAATCGTCCACTGGCCGCGCTCGGAAAACCGGATATGGTGGCGATGCGCACTGGCGATACTTCGGCCTACAGGCGCAAAAAGCTGATCGAGCAACCGCCGCCGGCGCTGGTGACGACGCCGGAAAGCCTGTCGTTGATGTTGAGCTACGCCGACGCCCCGAGTCGAATGAAATCCATCCAGGCAGTCTTTGTCGATGAGTGGCACGAATTGCTGGGCAGCAAGCGCGGCGTGCTGCTCCAGTTGGCACTGGCAAGACTGCGCAGCTTGAATCCGGTTCTGCAGGTCTGGGGGCTATCGGCTACGGTCGGCAACCTGGAAGAAGCCTGTGCAGCGCTGATGCCGGTGGGCCATACGGGTACATGCATCCAGGGGCGCACGGACCGCCCACTGGAGATCGAAACATTGCTGCCCGAATCACTGCAGCGCTTTCCATTAGCCGGTCGGATGGGTCTGACGCAGCTACCGTCGGTGACCCAGCGGATCGAACAGGCCGAATCCACGCTGGTATTTACCAACACACGCAACCAGGCCGAAAACTGGTACGGCGCTATTCAGTCGGTCAGCGCTGAGCCAGAACGAATTGCGCTGCATCATGGTTCGATTGATCGTGCATTGCGCGACCATGCGGAACAGGGCCTGGCAGACGGCAGTCTGAAGTGCGTCGTGGCCACATCCAGTCTTGATCTTGGCGTTGATTTTTCCCCAGTGGATCAGGTGATCCAGATTGGCAGCCCGAAGGGTATCGCCCGCCTGATACAGCGGGCCGGTCGTTCCGGCCATCGCCCGGGTGCAAGCGCACGATTGATTTGCGTACCGACGCATGCACTCGAGGTGCTTGAGCTGGCCGCAGTCCGAGCACGTATCGAGCAGCGCCGGGTCGAGTCCCGCGAGCCCATACGGCTGGCCCTGGACGTGTTGTCACAGCACCTGGTCACGGTCGCCATGGGCGGCGGCTTTGAGGCAGACACGATGATCGACGAGGTGCGATCCTGTCCGGCGTTTCATGAATTGTCGCGCCACCAGTGGCAGTGGACGCTGGATTTCATTACGCGCGGTGGTCCGGCCTTGCAGGCCTATCCGAATTTCCACAAGGTTGTCGAAAGCAACGGGCGCATGCGGGTGAGCAATCGGCGCATCGCAATGCTGCACCGCTTGAACATCGGTACGATCAGCGCTGACGGCGCGCTGCAGGTCAAGTTTGTCAAGGGTGGCTCACTGGGCCAGGTTGAAGAGCGGTTTATTACCCGGCTGCGTCCCGGTGATCGCTTCATTTTCGCCGGTCGCAGTCTGGAGTTGGTGCGCGTGCGCGATATGACGGCCTACGTCAAAAAATCCAGTTCGAAAAAAGCGACGGTGCCGAGCTGGGCCGGTGGCCGCATGCCGCTGTCAACGCTGTTGGCTGATGGCATGCTGAATCTATTCAATGCCTATGCCGACAACCAGCTGCCTGCCGGGGCTGAAATTCAACACGTATTGCCGCTACTCGAACAGCAGCAGCGCCAGTCCGGGCTGCCTGGCACCGGGCGGCTGCTGATCGAGCAGCTGACCAGTCGTGATGGCGCGCATCTATTTCTGTATCCCTTTGCCGGTCGTCTGGCTCATGAGGGTCTGGCTGCGTTGATCGCCTGGCGTCTGGCACAGCTTGCACCGGTCACGTTTTCGATTACGGTCAATGATTACGGCATGGAGCTGCTCAGCGCCAGACCGCTGCAACCGAGCGTGGAGCAGTGGCGTCAGGTGCTGTCAGTCGAGCATCTTGAACGTGATATCCGGCGCAGCCTGGATGCGGCCAATATGGCCAAATATCACTTCCGCGACATTGCACGCGTGGCCGGCATGGTGCAGCGCGGGTTTCCGGGAAAAAACAAGCCGATGCGCCATCTGCAGGCTTCGAGCGGTCTGATTTTTGATGTGCTGAAAGAGCACGACCCGGATCATCTGCTGCTCGAACAGGCGCAGCGAGAAGTGCTTGAAGGGCAGCTGGAGTTTCAGCGGATTCATGCTGCACTTGACCGTGCAACAGGCCAGGCTATTGTGCTGAAACAGACCGACCGATTGACGCCGCTGGCGTTTCCACTGTGGGCAGACCGACTACGCTCGCAGTTATCCTCCGAAGATTGGCAGGCTCGCGTTGACCGAATGCTCGGCTCCCTGGAACAACGTGTGGGTTCGGAATGATGCAGATAGTGCTGAACAACAACCTGTTGGAGCTGTTGCCGGAGCGCGCGCTGTGGTGGCCCGACCGCAGGTTGCTGATGATTGCCGATGTGCACCTGGGCAAGGACCAGGTATTCCGACGACACGGCATCGCCATCCCCGGCAGCGTGCTGCACTCGGAGCTGGAAGCATTAAGCCGGATGGTGGGTCGCTATCGCCCGGAGCAACTCTTGGTGCTGGGTGACTGGGTTCATGCCCCGCCAAGTGCAGATGATGACTGGCCGGAAACGGTGCGGCGTTGGCGAACGGTCCACGGTCAACTCAGTATCGATCTGGTGCTTGGGAACCATGACCGTCGCTTGGACGCATGGCTGAGCCAATGGCGGATGGGCCGAATTGATCACGCGCTTGAACTGGACGGACTGCAGCTGATCCATGCCGTGGATGCCGAGCAGGCGGAAATCAAGCCCGGGGTTTCTGGCCATTGGCACCCCTGCGTGCATCTACGCTCGGGTCGAGAATCGCTGAGGATGCCGGCCTTTGCGCTGCGCGACCAGCACTTGATTTTGCCGTCGTTCGGTCGCTTTACCGGCGGCATGGACGGCCTGGAGCAATACGGCTGGCAACTGCTGGCGGTTGCGGGCCAGCGGATTGCTGCGATCAACCCGCCCTAGGGGCGCGGCCTGACTTCGGCCTCTACGACGACGGCGACCTGGCCCGCATCATCGAGCAGTTCGATCGTGATCTGATCACCGACCGTCGGACTACGTTTCGGGCGCATCAACATCAGGTGCAGACCGCCGCGCTGCAGCAAAGCCGACTGGCCGGGCGGAATCTCAAGCAGGTCGATTTTGCGCATTCTGGACAGCCCGTCCTGCGTTTCGCTGATGTGGATTTCGATATTGCCAAACCATGATTCGGCGCGGGCGTCCACGATCCGCACAACGTCCTCGCCATGATTGTGCAGTTCCATGTAGCCTGCCAGCATCCGTGCATTGGGCGGCGCTTCGGGAATCCAGGGATCTTTGACCGTCAGCGTACCGGCCAGCAATGCCGGTGCTATCAGCGTGAATGCAAGGGTGATGATTGGTTGAAAGATCTGCATGCTCGACTGGTCGGTTGGATAGTAGTTGTAGTGTAACTTCAGCCTGCTGGCGATACATGAATGCACGACGACGCTGCAGCACAGGTTTCAGCCAATGGCTTGCGTATACTGATTTCACCTTAGTCGACAGGATATTTCATGGACTTGACGCCCAGTGCCCGAGCGCAGCAGCTGATTCAAGCCGTTGACGACTTTATCGAATCGAAGATTCGACCGTTTGAGTCGGCCTTTCATGAGCAGAGCCGACGGCCTGGCGAAGCTCGCTGGGCGGTGCCCGATGGCGTAGCGGAGATCAAGGCTCAGGCGCGTGAGCAAGGCCTGTGGAATCTATTCCTGCCCGATCAGGCGCTGGGTGCTGGTCTCAGCAACCTGGATTATGCGCCGATGGCTGAATTGATGGGCCGATGCATCATCGCGCCGGAATTCTTCAACTGCAACGCGCCGGATACCGGCAATATGGAAGTGCTGTATCACTTCGGATCGGATGATCAGAAAGCCCAGTGGCTGGAACCGCTGCTGGCCGGTGACATCCGCTCGGCATTTTGCATGACCGAGCCCGATGTGGCGTCCTCGGATGCTACCAACATGCAGGCGACGGCCAGGCTGGAGGGCGATGAGGTTGTACTGAACGGACGTAAATGGTGGTCAACCGGGATTGGCCATCCCGACTGCAAGCTGATCATTTTCATGGGTCTGACCGATCCAGAAGCCGATCGGCATCAGCAGCATTCGATGGTATTGGTGCCGGCCGAAGCGCCGGGCGTAAAAGTCGAACGCATGCTGCATACCATGGGCTTTGACGATGCGCCCTATGGTCATGGCGAGGTGTCTTTTGATCAGGTTCGCCTGCCGGCTTCGGCCATCATCGCCGGTCCCGGCCGTGGCTTTGAAATCGCCCAGGGTCGACTGGGCCCCGGTCGGATTCATCATTGCATGCGCTTGATCGGACTTGCCGAAATGGCGCTTGAACTGGCCTGCAAGCGCGCGCTGCAGCGATCCGCATTCGGCCGCCCGCTGGCCAAGCTCGGCGGCAATGGCGAACGGATTGCCAATGCCCGTATTGCCATCGAGCAGGCCAGGCTACTGGTGCTCAAAGCGGCCTGGTCACTGGATCAACACGGCATACGTGGCGCGATGAACGAAGTCTCGCAAATCAAGGTGGCCGTGCCGGGCATGGCTCAGCACGTCATCGACATGGCCATGCAGCTGCACGGAGGTGGGGGTTTAAGCGAAGACTTCCCGTTGGCCTGGGCCTGGACCAGTGCCCGCGCCTTGCGTCTGGCCGACGGTCCGGATGAAGTCCATCGCGGCGTTGTTGCGCGGCATGAGTTGAAGCAATACATTAAAACATAAAGGCCCGAAACCGCAGATAACGCAGATATACGCAGATGAAAAATCAAAAGCACTAATCTCTAATCATCTGCGAATCAACCCGAAAAAATCAGGTGATTCAGGTGTTCAAGTAGCGAATTTCAAGTGTGTAGTATCTAGATGTAGTTGCATTCATTCGCGGTCATAGGTTTTGAGACTATTAATCTGTGAAATCTGCGGTTCCAATAAAACAATGACAAATAAACAAAACGTTATCGACCAGCCGCGCAAGGTGCGCGATGAGGATCGCTTTGATGAACGGGCGCTGGATGCCTGGCTGAAGCAACATGTGGACGGCCTGGAAGGCACACCCGAAGTCGAACAGTTCCCGCGGGGTGCTTCCAATTTGACGTACCGGCTGCGCTATGACCATCGTGATCTGATCCTGCGCCGTCCACCACCGGGCACCAAAGCCAAATCGGCCCACAACGTGGTGCGGGAGTACAAGCTTCAGAAGGCACTGGCACCGGTATTTCCATATGTGCCAAACATGCTGGCCGCCTGTGAAGATCATGCTGTCATTGGTGCAGATTTCTACGTCATGGATCGGATTGAAGGCATCATTCCACGAGCCAATTTGCCGCGCGGGCTGACGTTGACCCCGGATCAGGTCCGGACGCTGTGCACTAACGCGATTGATCGATTGATCGAACTGCATTCGGTTGATATCGAGCGTGCCGGGTTGAGTGGCCTGGCCAAGGGCGCCGGTTACAACCAACGCCAGATCGATGGCTGGATCGGGCGCTGGCAAAAAGCTCAAACCTGGAACGTGGTCAAGGGCAAAGCAGTCACTGACTGGCTCGCTGCAAACGTTCCCGATGAAGTCCGCATTGCGCTGATTCACGGCGATTACCGCTTCGATAATTTGATCCTGGATCCACAGGACCCGCTCAACATCATTGCGGTACTGGATTGGGAAATGGCAACCTTGGGCGACCCGCTGATGGATCTTGGGAATGTGCTGGCTTACTGGGTGCAAGCCGATGATGATCGTTTTTTCCGCGGTTTTCGACGCCAGCCAACGCACCTTGAGGGCATGATGACGCGCCAGCAAGTCGTGGATTATTATTGTGAGCGAATGCAGTTCAACCCTCAGAACTGGGCATTCTATGAGGTGTATGGTCTGTTTCGACTCGCCGTGATCGTGCAGCAGATCTACTACCGCTACCATCACAAGCAAACCCGCAACCCGGCGTTCAAACGCTTCTGGTTCGTTGCCAACTACCTGATCTGGCGGTGTGGGCGGATTATTCGTGGATCGAATTAGAAAGGCTTTTTAAAACCGCAGATTACGCAGATTCACGCAGATAAAATCTAAACCAGTAAGTAAAAATCTTGATGTGCGTTTTAAGCGTTTTGCTTTTCGTGACCGCATGATGTATTACGTTCGAACTCAATCTGCGCCCATCTGCATCATCTGCGGTTAGAGCAGGTTCAGCCTTTTCCCCGCGTGCGGGTCTTGTCTTTTTTGGCGTTTTTTTCCATGAACTGAATGATCATGCCGGCGACGTCCTTGCCGGTGGCGTTTTCGATGCCTTCCAGACCGGGCGAGGAATTGACTTCCATGATCAGCGGGCCGTGGTTGGAGCGCAGCACATCGACGCCGGCCACGTTCAGGCCCATGATCTTGGCAGCTCGAACGGCAACGGCACGTTCCTGCGGCGTGATCTTGATCAGCTCGGCACTGCCGCCACGATGCAGGTTGGATCGAAACTCGCCGGGTGCGGCCTGACGTTTGATGGCGGCAACGACTTTGTCGCCGATCACGAAACAGCGGATGTCGGCGCCACCGGCCTCCTTGATGTATTCCTGCACCATGATCGAAACGTTCAGGCCCATGAAGGCTTCCAGCACGCTTTCGGCTGCTTTGCGCGTCTCGCACAATACAACGCCGATGCCCTGCGTGCCCTCGAGCAGCTTGGCAACCAGTGGCGCGCCGCCGACCATATCAATCAGGTCGCCGATATCGTCGGGCGCCCGTGCAAAGCCGGTGACCGGCAGACCAATTCCGCGCCGCGCCAGTAGCTGCAGCGATCGCAACTTATCGCGTGACCGCGTCACGGCAACCGATTCGTTCAGTGGGAACGTGCCCATCATTTCAAACTGACGCAGCACGGCCGTGCCGTAGAACGTAATCGAGGCCCCGATTCTTGGAATGACAGCATCAAACGGATCAAGCTGTTCGCCACGATAGTGAATCGTCGGCCGGTGCGAGGCAATGTTCATATAGCAGCGCAACGTATCGACGACGTGCACTTCGTGGTCACGTTCAACCGCGGCTTCGACCAGTCGTCGTGTTGAATAGATGTTGCGGCTGCGCGAGAGGATGGCAATTTTCATGAGGGTCCTGTTTGTTCGGCGCGCGGCTTGCCCTGCAGAAAGGTTCGTGCAGGGTTGACCAGCGCGTGATGCTTCATTGCGTTTCGGCCGAGCAGCATGCGATAGGTCATTTTTTCACGGTTGGTCAGCGTCATGTCGACGGCCCAGCGCGAGTGACCGATCATGATGTCGGTGCGGATGGTCAGGCGTTGTTCACGATCGCCGGAGCTGGATCGTACGCTTCGGCTGCCCACATAGTCGGCGATGCAGCTGCGCCAGCGGTCCGGATCGGCATGGTCCATGTGCACTCGAAAGCGCACGCGATCGATGCCCTGTTCCGAGAAGGTCTCGATATCGCTGGCGTGCAGGGCGCAGGATCGTGCGCCCGTATCCACACGCGCGCGCAGACGGCTGATGCCGAGCTCGGGTAAACCGACCCATTCGCAGGCGCCAATGATCATGCTCGGTTCGATGCTGTGCGACATACTCAATGCCGGTCAGCTGTAGTGCTGGTCAAGATAACGCTCGATTTCGCGTTCGACGGCAGGTTTCAGATAGCTGAGAAAAAACCCCAGTTTGGCGCGCACGTGAACCATGTCCTGGTTGACGGTAATGTCACCATCAACACCGGTACGCTCGAAATTCAGCACATCGCCGTCCCAGTGATAGACCACTGAAAACTTCTCGGCCAGATCTTGCGCCAGGTCGTCAGCGATCTTCTGCGCATCGTCCAGCGACAGGCTGTGGTTTTTCTTGATATCGATTGAGCTCATCGGTGCAGTGTACTTGAAATAGGGTGCAAATCAGTCCACAGTGACGGCGATCCGCAGATGGATGATGCATCAATTGATTCTTGTCAAAGCATGCCTTAACCGGCGCGGACATAGAACCCGTTCGGCGTAGCCGGCTCAGCGCTTACTCCGGGTCTGGTTGAAGGCCCTGCTACTTGGATAGTTCTGGATTCGAGCTTATTACCTGGCATCTTTTGAAAAGCGCTAATTCCAGATCAAAGGCAGCAAAGCCATGCCCGGTCGGTTGCCGAACGCGTCCGGATCTGTCTTGAGAATGACCACTTACAAATTAATTCTGGGCGGCACCAGTACACTGGCCAGAATCAAGCCGGTGGTCAACGCAACGGCGACCATGCCGGCCAGAAATGCGGTTTCGATGCCGGTAATCACGTTTCGGTCGAGCAGGGCGGTCAGGCTCTGCATGCCGATACTGCCCGGTACCAGCAAGATCAGCCCGGGTAACAGCATGATTGAGCCGGGTTTGTTGCTGACGCGGGCGAACACATTGGCAACCAGGCCAACTGCAATGCCGCCCATGAACGCAGCCAGCACGGGGGATTCGAGCATTCGGCCGAGGCCGATGGCAGTCGATGCAACCAGGCAGGCCAGCAGCATCCAGATCCAGTCGCGCCAATGGGCCTGAAACAGGACGGTAAAGCCGAGCGCAGCCAGCCCGAATCCGGTGGCCATCAGCCAGCCGGTCGGCGGGTTGGCCTGAAGCAGTTCAACCGGACCGACCATCCATTGGCCAATCGAGCCGCCGAGCATCAGGCCGAACGCCAATAAAGCAAAGATCATCAGCGTCGATGCGGCCCGTGCAGCGCCCGAAACCATATGGCCGGTGGCCAGTTCGCGCGCAGATACAGTCAGGTCCAGGCCTGGAAGCAGCGTAATGATGCCGGCGATAATCGATGGCATCAATGCCGTTTGTCCGTCCAGGCCACACCATACAAACCCGAGGAAGGTGACCAGCATGGCGGCCAGCGGCGACAACAGGCGAATCATCTCCGGCCGATCCGTCAATACCAGGCGGGACAGGCCGATCACGCTCAGGCCGGTAACACCGCCCAGGGCCGCGGCCAGCAGCAACTCACGAATGCCGCCGCCGATCAGCGCGCCGACGCCACCAGACACCAGTGCATACGCCAGCACGAGTGCAAGACCACGATAGCGAGCAGGCCGTTGATCGATGGCCTCGACTATGCGGTTGGCTTCGAGTGGATCCAGCTCACGTTGTTCAAGCTGGACCATGACGCGGGACAAGTCGGCTAACTTCGACAGATCGGTCCCGCCCGGCTCGACGCGGGCCAGATAGGTTTGCTGTTGGCTGCCGTCACCTAGACTGACCATGAGCACGGTTGGCGTCGAGAAAAACTCGGCCTGTAGTCCAAGCCGGTCGGCCATGACCTGCATCGCGGTTTCCAGTCGATGGGCCGGCGATCCGACGCGGTGCAGCGCGCGCCCCAGATTCAGCACCAGCGACGCATAGCGGCTGGACTCATAGGGTTGGGTGTCCTGATCAGGATCGTTCGGCAGCGGCAGATTCATCGGTTCTCGTGTCGCTCGCGTGTACACTCAACAAGTCGGCAATCATACGCTATCGCTTGTTGATCAAACAATGTCTGATCCGAGTCTGACTTGCCCACCGAAGATCACGAACCAGGAACGCCGCATGAAACGCGAACAGATTGATTTTCCACCAGAACACGAAGCCCTGCGTGCTGACGTGGGCGTATTGGGCAGCATGGTGGGCGAGCTGTTGCGCGAACAATGCGGTGATGCGTTGTTCGAGCGGATCGAACAGGCCCGTTCGGCAGCCATCGCGCGGCGAAATCAGGAGGCAGAAGGACAGGAGTTGACCGCATTGTGCAACTTCGAGGAGCTTGACGGCGCCGTCAATTTCGTGCGCGGTTTCACGATCTGGTTTCGCATGGTCAATCTGGCCGAACAGGTTCACCGCATTCGCCGTCAGCGCGAGTGGGCGCGCAGCGACCAGGCTCAGCCCGATAGCCTGGAGGATATCTTTGAACAGCTCAATCAAGCCGGCATGGGAGCAGAACAACTGCTCGAGGCGCTCAAGACAACCTGTATCGAGCCCGTACTGACCGCTCACCCGACCGAAGCCACGCGTCGATCCATTCTTGAAAAAGAACAGCGCATGGCACGTTATCTGATTCAGCGGTTTGACCCGAACCTGGATGCGCGTGCCGACCAGCGCTTGATTGACCGGGTGCGGATGGAGCTGACGATCGCATGGCAAACGGCCGAGCAAGCCGCACATCGACCGAGCGTTGCCGATGAGGCCGAGCATGCCCATTATTACCTGGCCAACGTGCTGTATCGAGTCGCACCCGTGTTGCATGAAACCATCGCCGAGGCGTACACGGCGGTGTGGGGTCCCGATCTTGATCCTTCGCATTTCCCTTCCATTCTTCGCTTCGGCTCCTGGGTCGGTGGTGATATGGACGGCAACCCGAATGTCGGTCCGGATACAGTGCTCAACACCTTGTCAGAGCAGCGCGCCCAGGTCATCGGCAACTATCTGGGAGAGATTCGGCGATTGAATCGCCTGCTCAGCCAGTCCATCGGGCGAGTACAGGTCTCCGATGCGCTGTCGGCGCAGATCAAGGCCTATCAGCGCACTTGGTCGGATGATCAGTTGAAGATTCCACTACGCCATCGGGAGATGCCGTATCGGGTGTTTTGCCATCATCTCGCCAGGCGTCTGGCTGAAACGTCGAGCGAAGGGCCGCAAGCCTATGAACACGTTGACCAGTTCATTGACGACCTGAAGCTGATGGCTGACAGTCTGGCCGAACACCGCGGCCAGCATGCCGGCCTGTTTCCATTGAATCGACTGCGACGACGGGTCGATATTTTTGGTTTTCACCTGGCTGCACTCGATTTGCGCATTGACTCGGGCGATTTGCATGACGCCGTGGCCGAGCAGCTGGAGGATCCGGAGTGGCCGAAGCGATCCTGGCAGGCGCGTCAGAAAACCCTGCTGGATCAGCTCCAACAGGCTTCGCCAGGCGAAGCCCGGGGCAGTCACCCGGTCATCGAGCTGCTGCGCGCAGCACATGCTGCTCACGCCGAATTTGGCCAGCGTTCGATTTCGACCCTGATTGTCAGCATGAGCCGCAATGCCGATGATGTGCTGGCGGCCTGGTGGATGGCGCGCCGTGCCGGTATCCCGGACGGGCGTCTGGATTTCGTGCCGTTGTTCGAGACGGTCGATGATCTTCAGGCGGCCGAGCAGGTCATGTCCGGCCTGCTTGAGCTTGAGCCATGGCGCGGGTTGCTGAAACAGCGCGATCAGCGTCAAATGATCATGCTGGGCTATTCCGACAGCAACAAGGATGGTGGCCTGGTCGCATCCCGCTGGTCGCTACAGCATGCACAAAGCCGATTGGTCGAGTTGTTCAATCAGCATCAATTGAAACTGGGTCTGTTTCACGGCCGGGGCGGCAGTATCGGTCGCGGCGGCGGTAAGACTCACCGTGCCATCTTGTCCTCGCCTGCGGGCAGCGTTGGCGGTAATCTGCGCTTGACCGAACAGGGTGAAGTCATTCATCGAAAATATGCGTTGCGTTCGATCGCCATGCGCAACCTGGAGCAGATGACGGGTGCGGTTCTGAAGGCCACGGCCCGAGACCAGCGGTCGGATACAAGCACGGCGGGTGAATCCAGCGAATGGCAGGAGGCAATGCAGGTACTGTCCACGCACAGCCGCGATTGTTACCGGGCCCTGGTTTATGAGCGGCCAGACTTTGTCGATTATTTCCGCAACGCGACGCCGATCGATGTCATCGAACGGTTGCGCATTGGTTCGCGCCCGGCATCGCGTAATGCCGACGCTGGTATTCAGGGACTGCGCGCAATTCCGTGGGTGTTTGCCTGGGGCCAGAGCCGCCATGCGCTGCCGGCCTGGTACGGCTTGGGTACCGGCCTTGAGGCCATGATCGACACGCTTGATCTGGCGCGGGCGCGCACTATGAGTCGAGAATGGATGTTTTTTCGCAGCGTGCTCGATGACGCCGAGATGGCGATGGCCAAATCGGATCTTGATATTGCCTCTCGCTACGCCAGGCTTGCAGGCGAGGCAGGGGAACAGATTTTTCCGGTGTTGCAGGCCGAATTCGACCGCTGCAAACACTGGATATGCATGCTGAAAGAGCAGAACGATCTGCTCGACAGTGATCCAACGCTGAAGCGCTCCATCTTGCTGCGCAATCCGTACACCGATCCCATGAGTTTTGTTCAGGTTGATCTGCTCAAACGGTGGCGCGAGGGCAATCGAAGCGATACGTCACTGGAGCGAGCGTTGATTTCGACCGTTCATGGCATCAGTCAGGGGCTGCAAAATACAGGCTGATTGCCTGGATCGATCTTGCAAACAATCGAATGCCGGACCAGGGCGTTCAGCCGGCAGTGGATCCTTTGTGGGTACCGAGCACGACCACGGTTTTACCGGACGCTTCAATCATGCCTTCTTCAATCAGGGTTTTCATGACGCGCCCGGCCATCTCGCGAGAGCAGCCGACAATTCTGGAGAGTTCCTGTCGTGTAATTCGAATCTGAGTACCATCCGGGTGCGATACGGCATCCGGTTCGCCACAAAGATCAATCAGTGTTCGGGCAATGCGGCCCTGGGTATCCAGGAAGGCCAGGTGCTCGACTTTGCGTCGTGCCTGCAGCAGGCGCTGGGCGAGCTTGGCGCCAATCGCAGTCATGATTTCCAGCGCGTGTTCGGATAATTCATTATCCAACGCGTCGCGCAGTTGATTGTAGGAAATCTCGGCCAGCTCGCACTTGGTTTTCGTGCGCACCAGCACTTCGCGCTGGCGTGGACGCATGAACAGGCCCATTTCGCCGATGAAATCCCCGGGGTTCAAGTAGCTCAGAATCAGTTCGCGTCCGTCCTCACCTTCGGTTGATACGGTCACCGACCCTTCAACCACGTACCACAGGGATTGGCCCGAGTCGCCGGGACGGACAACCGTTGCTCTTGCGGGAAAATGCTGACGTTTGCACAGCTCAAGGAAGTGATCCATGGCCACTCGGTCAACGGGGTAGAACTGAACTTCACGCATGGGTATTCCTAAGTAATCAGATTATGGCTAAAACGATGATTTGTTCTTGTCTGATACGGCCTGCATGCCTACCGTCCCATTGTGCATTGGCAAGCCGGCTACGTCAATCCATAGAGCAAGTGCAAGAAAAAATGCCATCTGTAAATCGATTCACAATTATCATGCTTGGCCAAAATGCACAGCGACGGCGTCTTGACCGATCACCACGAACCAATGATTCTAACCCAGCCCACCCGCTCTGAAATGACCTTTTGACATGGCCAAGCCAAGACTCAAACTCCACGGATTCAACAATCTCACCAAGGCGCTGAGTTTCAATCTCTACGATATCTGCTATGCAATGTCACCCGAGGAGCGCGATGCCTACATCCAGTACATTGACGAAGCCTACAACGCAGAACGATTGACTCAGATTCTCAGTGATGTGTCGGACATCATTGGCGCCAACATCTTGAACATTGCGCGCCAGGACTATGACCCACAGGGCGCAAGCGTCACAGTGCTGATCGCAGAAGAACCTGTCTCGCCGGAACAGGCGGCTGGAAATGAGTCACCGGGTCCACTGCCAGAGACCGTATTGGCGCATCTGGACAAGAGCCACATCACAGTTCACACCTATCCGGAAATTCACCCGCATGACGGGATTTGTACCTTCAGGGCCGATATCGATATTGCGACCTGTGGCGTGATATCTCCACTGAAAGCGCTGAACTATCTGATTCACAGCTTCGAGTCGGATATCGTGACGGTTGATTATCGAGTGCGGGGTTTTACCCGGGACGTGCGTGGTCGCAAACATTTCATCGACCACAAGATGACATCGATTCAGAACTATTTGAGCCGGGACACCCGAACTGCGTATGAAATGATCGACGTCAATGTCTATCAGGACAATCTGTTTCACACCAAAATGCGCCTGAAGCACTTTGATCTGGATAATTACCTGTTTGCAACTTCTGCGGATGCCTTACCCACAGCCGAACGCCGCAAGATCGAACGCAGACTCAAGAAAGAGACGCAGGAATTGTTCTATGGGCGCAACTTGTAAGCCGCGCGTTCAATACCCGGCGGTCTCTGAGGCTAGATTCTGTAGGCCACCCACTTCATCATATCTGCCGTCACGGCCATGAATTTCTGAACCGGTGCCGGCAAGGTCGCTGCACCCGATGAGCGGGCCAGCTCGGCATGTTCGGCTTCATCGACTTTCATCTGCTCGACAATCGCACGCGACTTCAAGTCGTTTTCCGGCAGTCGATCCAGGTGCGAGGCCAGATGTGATTCGACCTGACGTTCGGTCGCTTCGACAAAGCCGAGGCTCCAGCGGTCACCGGCCAGGCCGGCTACAGCGCCAATGGCAAACGAGCCCGCATACCAGAACGGATTCAAGTGACTGGGACGGCTGTGCAGTTCATCCAGCCGTTGTGCGCACCAGTACAAGTGGTCTTCTTCTTCCAGTGCAGCATGGTCCATTTCCTTGCGGACACGTTCGCTTTTGGCAGTGACTGCCTGACCGGCATACAGTGCCTGGGCACAAACCTCGCCGGTATGGTTGACGCGCATCAGGCCCGCAACGCTGCGCATTTGCTCGGCGGTCAGATCGGCATCGTGTACATCCTGAGCGGGTGAAGCCCGCTCGGTTGCCGGCGCAGGTGCAAGTGAAACACGGAGTGCCTTATCGAGTTGAGAAATCAATTGATCGACTGCATTCATGGTTGTTTATTGAACGATTGGCGATCCCGATATAGTACTCGGCTTGCGTCAAACAAGCAGCTTGAACGTGGGCTTGATATGATCGGCTTCCGATATTGGTCATCAAAATTCTGGAGTATTTATGAAACCTATGCTTCTTGCGGCATTGTTGGCTGCTGCAGTTCAATCCGGTCTTGCGCAGGCCGACTGGACCGGTTCAGGCGAGTTAGGTCTGGTCTTTGCGCGTGGAAATAGTGATACCGAAACGATCAATGCTGCGCTTGAATTCATCTACAGCCAGGATCGCTGGACCAATCAGAGCAATATCAGCTATTTACGTTCGGAAAATGAAGGCGAGTTGAACGCCAGCCGCTTCCTGGCTTCCAATAAGACCAACTACAGTCTGAGCGATCGAAGCTACATTCTGGGCGTTGCGCGCTATGATCGTGATCGCTTCACGTCGTTCGAGTATCAAGCATCGCTTGCACTGGGTTATGGCTACAGGATAATCGACAGCGACGCGCACACGCTGGTCGGTGAAATTGGCCCGGGTGTGCGCTACAGCGAACTGCGCGAAACCGGCGATAGTGAAACCGAACTGATTGCCAGAGGAAGCCTGGACTATATCTGGACCATTTCCGAATCCGCCAATCTCAGGAACCTTTTCCTTGTCGAATCAGGCTCCTCCAATACCTTCTTCGAGAATGCGCTCACGCTGGAAGTGGCTATTAACAGCGCGATGTCGCTGAAAACCGGCGTTTCGGTTCGGCACAATACCGATGTGGACGCCGGTCGCGATAAAACGGATTATCTGAGTACCATCAATCTGGTCTACAGCTTCGACTGATCAACCCATGTCTTATTATCAGCACCATCTGTTTTTTTGCACCAACCAGCGCGATGAGGACGCCGAACGACCATGGTGTGCTCAGTGTGGTTCTGTCGAGCTTCGAGCCTGGGCTAAAGCCAGGATCAAGGAACTGAATCTGGCCGGGCCCGGCGGGGTGCGGGTCAACAATGCCGGATGCCTGGATCGCTGCGAACTGGGTCCGGCGCTGGTTGTGTACCCGGATGGCGTCTGGTACACCTATATCGACGAAGACGACCTGGAAGAAATCATCCAGTCGCACGTCATCAACGGCCAGGTCGTTGAGCGACTGCGCTTACCCGAGGACGCCAGCCCGTGATGCGCGCTCGAATTTGAAGGATGGTTTGATGCCGATCCAAGCGTTACCGCAGCACCTGGTCAATCAGATTGCCGCCGGTGAGGTGGTCGAGCGTCCGGCCTCGGTGGTCAAGGAACTGGTCGAAAACAGCCTGGATGCCGGCGCCCGGCGCATTCAGATCGAAATCGACGGCGGCGGTGAGCGACGCATTCGCGTGACGGACGACGGGCAGGGCATCGAGCCGGACGAACTGTCTCTGGCTCTGAGCCCGCACGCGACCAGCAAGATTTCCAGCCTGGAGGATCTTGAAGCCGTGGCCAGTATGGGCTTTCGTGGTGAGGCGTTGGCCAGTATTGCCTCGGTCTCACGGCTCAGCCTGACTTCCAGGACGGCCAACCATGACAGCGCGTTTCGACTGATCAGTGAAGGTGGACAAGCCGGGCAGCCCGAGCCCGTCGCGCTGCCGCGGGGCAGCCAGATTGAAGTGCGCGATTTGTTCTTCAACACACCGGCGCGTCGCAAATTTCTGAAAACCGAGCGCACCGAATTCAGCCACATCGATGAGTTTGTGCGTCGCATTGCATTGGCGCGCCCCGAAGTCGGATTCGAACTGGCTCACAATGGCCGCGCGCTGCGTCGTTGGCCTGCAGCGTCGGACGAGGCTGATCGACTTCGTCGCGTTGAAAGCGTATGCGGTAGTGACTTTATCGATGCTGCACTCACGGTCGATACGCAGCATGAGCGGGACAACCACCGCCTGCATCTGCACGGCTGGATCGCGCGTCCCAGCTTTTCGCGCAGTCAGGCCAATCTGCAGTTTTTTTTCGTCAATGGCCGGCTGGTGCGTGATCGGTTGGTCACCCATGCGATTCGCCAGGCCTATTCAGACGTGCTGTATTCAGGTCGTCATCCAGCGTATGTGCTGATGCTGGATATGGACCCGGCCAAGGTCGACGTCAATGTGCATCCCCAGAAAACCGAGGTGCGCTTTCGCGATGGTCGATTGGTGCACGATTTTCTGTTTTCGATGATTCATCGGGCGCTGTCGGAGACTCGACCCGGCGCCGACGATTCAAGCCGCGCCGGGCACGAACCTGCCGTCAGTGCTGTTCAAGCCGGAGCCGGTAGCAGCCGGCCTGAGTGGCCCCAAACAACCCATCAGAATGCGCTTGGCCTGCCGGTCCGCGAACAGATCCAGCGCTATGCAGACCTTGTGGCAACGTCTTCCAGTGCATCGCTGCCGGCGACGAGTGGCGAGGAAGTGCCGCCGCTCGGATTTGCGCTTGCCCAGGTGCACGGCGTGTTTGTGCTGGCGCAGAATCAGCACGGCCTGGTCGTGGTGGATATGCATGCGGCGCATGAACGCATCGTCTATGAGCGGATGAAGCTTTCCTGGCAAGAGGATCGAATACGCTCGCAGCCGCTACTGGTGCCGGAAACGGTGGCTGCAAGCAGCGCCGAAATTACTGCCCTGGAACAGCACAGCAAAGGCCTGAAGCGGTTGGGTTTCGAGCTGAGCCTGGCTGGCCCACAGAGCATGCTGATTCGAGCAGTACCGACCCTGTTGGCCAAGTCCGATGTAGCCAGCCTGGTGCGCGACGTACTGTCGGACTTGATCGAACTCGGCGACAGCCGCCGGATCGAATCGGCGATTGACGCACTCTTGTCGACCGCGGCCTGTCATGGTTCGGTCCGAGCCAATCGCCGTCTGAATCTGGACGAAATGAATGCCTTGCTGCGCGATATGGAGCGCACGGAACGATCCGATCAGTGCAACCACGGTCGCCCGACGTGGGTGCAGCTGGATATGAAGCAGCTGGATTCGCTATTCATGCGCGGAAAGTAGAAGGTTATCAACCAGCTGAGCAGTTGACCCAAGGCTGATTCGATTCGTCCGGGTATGCGATGAGGGCCCATCCTGGCCTGCCTGTTGTGAACCGCCGGGCAATCGAAAATCAACCTATGGCCTTGGCCGGTCAGTACAGCGGAGATAAATCACAAGCAAAACGGGACATGACAACTGCCTGAAGCATAGTGGGAATAGTGCGAACTTGTTCCTGCAGGGCTTTGGATCACTAGCAGACCGGGTTTGCCGGTTTCAGCCTGACTCAAACACGCCGACTGAACAATCAAGGCACTACAAGCGCTCGGATGAGGAATCCTGCGCAACGATCAGCGGGTGCTCACGGCCTTCCATCCAGACCAGAATTTCATAGAACGTGCGCACGCTTTCGACGTAGTGCAGGGCCTCGTAGCCGCGCGCGTAGCCGAAGCGGGTTTCGGAAAAGTAGCGTTCCTGGGTCAGTAACGGGAGGCGCTCGCGCACATCGACCCAGCGGTCCGGATCGCCGCCGTAGCGTTGTGTCAGGCGCCGCGCGTCTTCCATGTGGCCATAGCCGATGTTGTAGGCAGCCAGCGCCAGCCACAAGCGATCGGGATGCTGGATCCGGTCCGGTAAACGCTCGATCAAGGAATTCAGATAGCGCGCACCGCCTTCGATGCTCTGGGCCGGGTCGAGCCGATCTTCGACGCCGATGTGTCGCGCCGTGCGCTGGGTCAGCATCATCAAGCCACGCACACCGGTGGGCGATACCGCGTCCGGGTTCCAGTGCGATTCCTGATAGCTGATTGCGGCCAGCAAGCGCCAGTCAAGTTCCTGCTCGGCGGCCGTTTCCTCAAATAGCGGACGATACCGCGGGAGGCGCTCGCGCATCTGCTCCATGAAATGAAACGTGCCGACAGCTTCGTACAATTCGACGTGCTCATAATAGCGGCCGCGCAAGTCTGCCATGCGAGTTGCATGGTCGGGCAGGGCAAAGAATTCGCGCATTTTTTGCGTCAAGGTGTCGTCATCGGACAATTCGGTCGCCCAGGCCAGTCGTTCGACTTCGTCGATTTCGAAGCCGATCCGGACGGCTGGAAAGAAACGCCGGTTCAGATCGAAGATATTGGAATCGACAATCGTGTAGTCAACCGACTCGTTAGAAACCGCTTCAAGCAGATCCTCGATGCTGTCGCCCTCGCGTGCCTCCCACTCGAGGCCGAACGCGGTATTCCACTGCTGTAGAAAACGGTTGTAGCTGGTGCCGCCCATCACGGCCAGTGATCCTTCCAGCAGGTCTTCAGGAGACCGAGGGCGGCTGGAGCCCCGCCGGTAGACCACCACGGGATGCACTTCATCGTAGACCGGGCCGAAGCGTAATGAACGCTGTCGCTGGCGGGTCTGCGACAGATTGGCGGCAATGAAATCACCCAGGCCGCTGCGCAGTGTCGGCACCAACTCGCCGACGCTGCCGCGCGTGATGACTTCAATCGGGACGTCCAGGTAATCGGCGAAATCCCGCGCCAGATCATATTCGAATCCGGCTTCACCTTCGGGGCCCAGGTAGTACGTAGTTGCACCGTTGATGGTCAACAAGACCAGTCGTCCCCGTTCCTGGATTTTTTCCAGTGCGGTCAGATTGTGCTGACCGGAGGTGAGCAGCACCAGCACGATCCCGGCGAGCAGCAGACGCAGCTGAATCCGCCCTCGAAAAACACGAAGCGTCTCCCTGTAGCGCGAATGGCCCAACTGCAGAAGATTCAAACCGAACTCACCATGGTTGGGCGTGCAGTTGTTTGCATGTTGATTTTGTTGTGTTTCATCGGCTGTTCCACGTCCTAGTTATAACGCAGACGCATCATCGGCGCATCAATCACAATCTGCTATGATTGCGCGTCTCCGACTGGACTCAATTGCTTTGCCGTCAGTACAGCAACGATGGGTCCGCCCGTTTTTGATTGAACTCCGACAGCGTCTCGAACCATGACCCATTCTCAGCCAATCCGCACCCGATTCGCACCCAGCCCGACCGGCTATTTGCATATTGGCGGAGCCCGTACGGCGCTGTTCTGCTGGCTCGCAGCCCGTTCGACATCGGGGCAGTTTATTCTTCGCATCGAAGATACCGACCGCGAGCGTTCGACCCAGGCGTCCGTCCAGGCAATTTTTGACGGCATGGACTGGCTTGGACTGAAAGCGGACGAGGGGCCGTTTTTTCAGTCCGAGCGGATGCCGCTGTATCAGCAGGCCGTGCAGCAACTGCTGGATGACGGCCAGGCGTATCGCTGTTATTGCTCCAAGGAACGCTTGGAAACTCTGCGCGAACAAGCCATGGAGGCAGGTGAAAAACCCCGATATGACGGCCGCTGCCGCGATCGAACTTCGCCGCCTGATGATTTCCCGGCCGAACGGCAGCCAGTCATTCGATTTCGTAACCCCGATCAGGGCAGCGTGCGATTCGATGATCGCGTACGCGGTGAGATCGAAGTGGACAATGCAGAGCTCGATGACCTGGTCATTCAGCGCGGGGACGGGTCGCCAACCTACAATTTCGCCGTTGTTGTCGATGATCTCGATATGGAGATCAATCTGGTCATCCGGGGGGACGACCACATCAACAATACGCCGCGTCAGGTCAATCTGTACAAGGCGCTGGGCAAGGTGCCGCCCGAATTTGCTCACGTGCCGATGATTCTCGGTGACGATGGCGCGCGGCTTTCCAAGCGGCACGGCGCGGTCAGCGTACTGGCCTGGCGCGAGCAGGGCTATCTGCCCGAGGCCCTGATCAATTACCTGATCCGACTGGGCTGGTCGCATGGTGACCAGGAAGTGTTCAGCATCGACGAGATGATTGCATTGTTCTCGATCGACAACGTCAACCGGAAAGCGGCCCGGTTCGATACCGAAAAACTGAACTGGCTGAATCAGCATTATTTGAAGACGGCAGCAGATGATCAGATCCTGCCGGAGTTGCAGTGGCACCTGGAACGAATCGGCCTTGATCTGCAGGCCGGGCCAAGCTTGACCGACCTGCTGAGTGTTCAGCGTGACCGGTTCGAAACGCTGACCGATCTGGCCGAACAGAGTCGATCGTTTTACCAGGATTTCGAGCATTTCGAGCCGGGAGCAGCCAAAAAGCACCTCCGGCCGGTAGCCCGGACGCCGCTGGAACGCGTGCGCAAATTGCTCGAGGACTGCGAATGGAATCCGGATGCCCTGGGCCAGGTCGTCGAGGCCACGGCATCCGAGCTGGATATTGGCATGGGCAAGATTGGTCAACCGCTGCGCGTGGCGTTGATGGGGCACGGCCGGTCACCGTCCATCGGCCCCACGCTGTGGCTGACGGGTCGAGCGCGCGCGCTGCGCCGAATTGACCACGCGCTGGAGCATATCGACGCGCGCATCGCCTCGGCTGGCAGCTGAATAACGCCTCGCCATTTGCATCATCTCAACCCACTGCTTTCAGGGCTGCGGTACACTCACAAGATGCTCCAGAAGGTCATCAAGGAAGTCGAGCAGCGCTGTGAGCAGGATGGTCTGCGCTTAACGCCGACACGACGCCGTGTGCTGGAGCTGGTGCTGGAAAGCGGTGGTCCGGTCAAAGCCTATGATCTGCTCGATCAACTCAAGGCCGAGCAGCCCAAGGCCGCGCCCCCGACGATCTACCGCGCGCTGGATTTCCTGCTGGAACATCATTTCATCCATCGACTCGAGTCATTGAATGCCTTTGTCAGCTGTTTTCACCCGCAAAAATCGCACCAGGGCTATTTCCTGATCTGTGAACAGTGCGAAGCGGTACTCGAGATCCCTGATCAACGCTTGAGCAGTGAACTGAGCCAGCATGCTGCTGCGGCCGGTTTTCAACCCGAGCGGCATGTGATCGAAGTCTATGGGCGCTGCAAGCGGTGCTTGCTGCCTGCCAATTGAGGCCCGCCGATGTCGCGGCGCGAGAAGCTCTACCACCTGCACGACATTCTGCGCCAGCGCCGGACCCCCATTTCGCGACAGGCGCTGATTGACGAACTGGGTTGCAGCCAGGCGACGCTGTATCGCCTGCTGGCCGAATTGCGCGATGTGCTGGGTGCGCCACTCGAGCAGCACCCCGAAACCCGGCATTTTTACTATGACCGAACGCTGGCCGGTACCTTTGAATTACCGGGCCTGTGGATCAGCCCGGAAGAATTGCAGGCGCTGTTGACGGCTCGCCAGATTCTGGCCAACGTGCAGCCCGGTCTGCTGCAGGCCGAACTGGATGTGCTGCAGCAGCGAATGACGCAGCTGATCGATCAGGAAGGCATTGATTTTTCTGCCCATCCCGAGCGCATTCATATTCGTCACGATGCCGGGCGTCCAGTGCCCGGGCGCCTGTTCGAGGACCTGCTGAAGGCGCTGTTCAAGCGCCAGCGGCTGGCCATCCGCTATCACGGGCGGCGCCGTGACGACATCAGTGAGCGCGAGATTTCGCCACAGCGCCTGACTGCCTATCGCGACCGCTGGTACCTGGATGCCTGGTGTCATCGTGCTGAAGGCCTGCGCAGTTTTGCCGTCGAGCGCATCTTGAAGCTGGACGCGCTCGATGAGTCGGCAGATGACTTGCCCGCCAAGACACTGAAAGAGCATTTTGATCAGGCCTACGGTATTTTTTCGGGCCCGGCAGAGCATATTGCCGAATTGCGTTTTTCAGCCGAGGCGGCCCGCTGGGCGGCCGAGGAACACTGGCATCCGGACCAGCAGCAGGAAATGCTTGACGACGGTCAACTTCGACTCAAGCTGCCGTTTGGTTCCAGCCGCGAATTGGTCATGGACATCCTGCGCTACGGCGACGACGTGGTGGTTGAATCGCCACAGGCGTTGCGTGAGCGTGTGCGCGACCTGATTTCGTCGATGCAGCAGCGCTATGCTGAACGCTGAGCTGAATGGCATTTGCAATCCGGCCCTGTCACAATCTGGTCATATCGCATTGTTCAAATACGCTGAAAACGGATTGACTTGATCATGGATAAGAAGATTTTGGTTGTCGAGGACGATCAGGCGATACGCGAAATGATTGCGTTCAATCTGAAGCGGTCCGGTTACGAAGTGCTCGAGGCCGTCGACTGCCAGTCGGCACGTGTGCACGTGATTGATCATCGGCCCGACATGATTCTGCTCGACTGGATGCTGCCCGATGCCAGCGGTATCGAGCTGGCGCGAAGCCTGGGCCGGGATGAGCTGACGCGCTCGATTCCGGTCATCATGTTGACCGCACGATCCACCGAGGATGACAAGATTCGCGGGCTCGACAGTGGCGTGGACGACTACATTACCAAACCGTTTTCAGCGCGAGAACTGCTGGCGCGCATGCGGGCCGTACTGCGTCGCTCGGCACCGGAAGGCGATTCCGACGAAGTCAGTGCCGGCGAGCTGGTACTGAACCTGGCCAGCCATCGCGTACTCGCTTCCGGCAAGCCGATTGATCTGGGCCCGACCGAATACCGGATGCTGAAATTCTTCATGACCCACCAGGATCGAGTCTACACGCGCTCGCAGCTGCTTGATCACGTGTGGGGTGGCGGCGTCTACGTCGAAGAGCGGACGGTGGACGTGCACGTGCTGCGATTGCGCAAGGCGTTGGCCAAGTTCGGCTTCGATCGGTTCATCCAGACTGTACGAGGGGCCGGATACCGGTTTTCGTCCGACCTCGACGGCTGATGCGCACTGCGTGGATCGCCGAGTTCATGCTGCTGGCCTTCTGGCTGGTCATGGCTGCGCTGGCCTGGCTGATCAGCAGTCTGTGGCTGGATATCGGATTGGGCTGGTGGGTGGCGCTGGCCATGGCGCTGGTTGCGCTGCGGCATATCCGGCAGATGCAGCGCCTGGATCGCTGGTTCCGGACAGGCCGCACAACCCAGCCGCCTGAATCGTGGGGTGTCTGGGGCGAAGTGTTCGAAAACTACTACCGTCTCCAGCGACGTTACAACAAGCGCAAGAAGCGCCTGGCCCGGGTGATTCGTGAGTTTCGGGAATCGACCGCGGCCATGCCGGATGGCACCGTTGTGCTGGACTCCGACCTTCGGATTACCTGGTTCAACGATGCGGCCATCAAACTGCTGAAACTGGCTGGGAACCAGGACATCGGTCAGCCTATTACCAACTTGCTGCGTGCGCCGCTGTTCGACCACTACATGCGGACCGCCGATTTCGGTCGCTCGGTCGAAATCGATTCCCCTTCAGACATCGGCAAGCGGCTTGCAGTGCGCGCCGTGCCCTATGGTCAGGGGCAATATCTATTGCTGTTGCGCGATATCACCCGCGTCAAGCGCCTGGAAAACATGCGCCGTGATTTTGTCGCCAACGCTTCGCATGAGCTGCGTTCGCCGCTGACAGTGCTGGCCGGGTATCTGGAAAATTTGAGTGATGATGAGCAGATCCCCGGGGTCTGGGATGGGCCACTCGATGAAATGCAGGTGCAGTGCCGTCGGATGACGACCCTGATCAATGACCTGCTGGAGCTGTCCAGGCTGGAGACTGATGAGCCGGCCGAGTCTGAAGAACAGCCGGTCCAGGTGCCCGATCTGATTCGGAGAATCAAGTCTGAAGCCGAGGCACAGTCCTACCATCAATGCACGATTGAATCCGATGTTGATCCGGACCTGGGTGTGGCCGGGGTCGATAACGAAATCTACAGCGCATTCTCGAATCTGGTGTTCAATGCCATCCGCTACACCGAAGACGATGGTCATGTGCTGATCCGCTGGCAGCGCGAGAAGCTGGCCAACGGCGATGCGATCGCGCGCTTCAGCGTCAAGGACAACGGTGTTGGCATTGACGCCAAGCATCTGCCGTTCATCACGCAACGATTTTATCGGGTGGATTCCTCCCGCAGCCGTCCCCAGGGCGGGACCGGTCTGGGCCTGGCGATCGTCAAGCATGTGCTCCAGCGACATGAAGCAGAGCTTGATATCGCATCAGAACCCGGCGTAGGCAGTACCTTCAGCTGTATTTTTGCAGAAGAGCGGCTGCGTGCGCTTGATCCGATTGATCCCGGGGTGGCAGACTCCAGCGAAACGAATGACGCGCAGCGTGCCTGATCAGTGGGCGGGACTCGGTCTGTCAAGTCATACCCAACAGCGCTGGCAGCATATTTTTTTCGATTGATTTCATGAATTCGTAACCTGACGCGGATACGCTTGCCAGATTCATTTTCGAGGAGTCCGCATGAAGCACGCTGCTGTATTCATTGGCTTGCTGTGGTGTTCAGCGCTGTTCAATCTTGCGCACGCACAATTCGAAGTCGATCCTGCATTACCAGACTATGAGCCCGTGTCGGGCGTGTCGGGCAATCTGTCGTCGATTGGTTCCGATTCTTTGAACAATCTGATGACGTTGTGGGCCGAAGAGTTCGCCAAGATCTATCCAAACGTCAACATACAGATTCAGGGCGCCGGATCGTCTACCGCACCGCCGGCGCTGACCGAGGGCACATCCAATTTCGGACCGATGAGCCGGCCGATGCGGTCGAACGAAATCCAGGCCTTCGAGGATCGCTTTGGCTACCCGCCAACCGCTGTTGGCACAGCAATCGACACCATTGCGGTTTTCGTCAACCGGGATAATCCGATTGACTGCATGTCCGTACCGCAGGTCGATGCGGTGTTTTCGGTCAGCCGCCGCTGTGGAGCGGCCAACGACATCCAGCGCTGGGGTCAGCTTGGACTCGAGGGCGGATGGGCCAACCGTGATTTCACCTTGTACAGCCGCAACGCGGTATCCGGAACCTATGGTTTTTTCAAGGACAACGCATTGTGTGGCGGTGATTTCAAGCCAGGCATCAATGAACAGCCCGGCTCCGCTTCGGTCGTCCAGGGCGTATCCGAGTCGTTGAACGGCATCGGCTATTCCGGCATCGGCTACATGACGGCCAGCATCAAGCCGCTGGCACTGGACCGGAATGGCGACGGCAATTGCATTGCGCCCTCACCGGAATCGGCAATTTCCGGTGAGTATCCCTTGTCCAGGCTGCTGCTGGTGTATGTCAACAAGCCACCCAATGAGCCGCTGCGACCGCTCGAGCGCGAGTTTTTCAAGCTGGTGCTGTCCAAGCGCGGCCAACAGGTGGTGTCAAGGGATGGCTACATCCCGCTGCCTGCCAGTGTTGCGCAACGCATTCGAGACGAACTGAAGCTTTAATGGAAGGGGTTGGGCAGCTGGAATTGGCTCGGTTCGCGAATGGACTCCCAGTATGAGTAGCACGCCGCTCGACGTGGCCAAATCACGGCCCAGTGCGCTGCCAAGTCAGGACATCATGGCGCGTCGGCGTCGGAACCGCTATCGTGCCGATACGCTGGCGCGGTGGTTGGTGCGTGCAGGCGGTGGCGGCGTGGTCATGGCGCTGGCCCTGATCTTCGTGTACCTGTTCAGCGAAGTGCTGCCGTTACTGCGCGGAGCCTCGGTCAACGAAGTCACCAGTTATTCGGCTCCCGCCGGACCTTCGGGCGTCGAGTCGGTCGTGCGGCTTTCGCTCGAGCGCTATGGCGAGGTCGGCATACGTTATTCATCCTCCGGCACGCTGACGTACTTCAGCCTGGAGTCCGGTCAGGTGCTGAATCAATATCAGCTCAATCTCCCGGTTGGCGTTGAAGTCACCAGTGTTGCGATGGCTGAACCTCGTGCAAGGCGTGCGGCCTTTGGCCTTTCAGACGGGACCGCTGTTGTCATTGATCATCTGGTTCGCCTCGATTTCCCGGAAGGTGGAGCGCGCCAGGTGCTGCCGGATGTTCAGTATCCCCTTGGTGAAAATCCGATTCTGCTTGATGAGCAGGGCCGTGCCATTACGGCACTGGCGATCCAGAAGTCACGCGATGACACCGGGGTCGTTGCAGAAACCGACGATGGCCGTTTGCAGTTCATCCGCTTTGGTACGCGCACGGATTTTCTGACCGGTGATACCGAAGTTACACGCCAGCGCTGGTCACTGCCGCCGGCCGGCCAACCTTTGACCCACCTGGCCTTGAGTGCCAACCTGTGGACGCTGATTGGCGCTATCGACGATGGCGAACTATTGTACTGGGACCTCTCGACGCCTGCCCAGGCGGTGCTACGTGATCGTGAATCAGCGGTCGAAGGCGCGGAGCAGATCACCGAGCTGCGCATGCTGAACGGCACTTTCTCCTGGGTGATTGGCACATCAGAAGGCCACTTGAGCCAGTGGTTTCTGGTGCGCGATGAATCCGAGGGCGTCGCGGACAACGTGTTTTACCTCCAGCGTGTACGTGATTTCAAATCGCATGATGCCGCGATTACACGAATTCAGCCCGAATACACGCGCAAGGGCTTTGCGGTCGTTGATGAAAGCGGAGCACTTGGCCTGCATTTCGGCACGTCGGCGCGCACGCTGTTTCTGAAAGAAATCAGTGACCGGCCACTCCGATCGGTGGGCATGTCACCGGTCGATGATCAGCTCATCGTCGAAGACGACCAGGGACAGATCACCCGCTACAGGGTTCGGAATGCGCACCCCGAGGTGTCATTCCGGGCGCTCTGGAACAAGGTCTGGTACGAAGGCCGCTCCGATCCCGAATACGTCTGGCAGGCATCTTCCGGCTCGGATGCGTTCGAGCCCAAGTATTCAATGATTCCACTGACAATCGGCACGCTCAAAGCCGCGTTCTTCGCCATGCTGTTTGCGATGCCGCTGGCCATTGCCGGTGCCATTTACACGGCCTACTTCATGGCGCCTCGCCTGCGCGGCTACGTCAAGCCGACGATCGAGGTCATGGAGGCGCTGCCGACGGTCATTCTTGGCTTTCTGGCCGGGCTATGGCTGGCGCCGTTCCTGGAAAACCACATACCGGCGGTATTCACCATCCTGGTCGGTCTTCCGGTGGCCTTNCTGTTTACCGCCTGGCTGTTCAGTCGACTACCGCGTGCCGTTCGCCTGATGCTGCCCGAAGGCTGGGAGGCCGTGGTGCTGCTGCCGGTCATCGTGCTGGTGGTCTGGCTGATGGTGTTCTTGTCTCCGCTGATTGAAGTCTGGTTTTTTGATGGCTCGATGCGCCAGTGGTTTACCGATATCGGCATTACGTATGACCAGCGCAACGCCATGATTGTCGGCATTGCGATGGGCTTTGCTGTCATCCCGACGATCTTTTCGATTGCAGAAGACGCGGTCTTCACCGTGCCGCGGCACTTGACGCAGGGTTCGCTGGCGTTGGGTGCAACGCCGTGGCAAACGGTGACGCGCGTGGTTCTATTGACCGCCAGCCCCGGTATTTTTTCGGCCGTCATGATCGGTTTCGGGCGGGCCGTGGGCGAAACCATGATCGTGTTGATGGCAACCGGCAACAGCCCGATCGTCAACTTCAATATCTTCGAGGGCATGCGCACGCTGTCGGCCAATATTGCCGTTGAACTGCCGGAAACCTCGGTCGACTCGACGCATTATCGAATCCTGTTCCTGGCCGGCTTGGTTCTTTTTGCGTTGACCTTTATTGTCAATACGGTCGCCGAACTGGTGCGTCAGCGCTTGCGCGCACGCTACAGCAGCCTCTAGGGAATCGCACGCATGGCCACGACAGAAGCTACGCCCAGCATCCCGCAGAATCAGACCACGCGACTGTGGCTCAAGTCGGGTGATCCATGGATCTGGCTGATTGGTGGCGGCCTGTCGATCTCCCTGATCATGGTTGTTGGACTGCTGACGCTGATTGCCGTGCGTGGCTTCGGCCATTTCTGGCCGTCGGAGTTGATTGAGACAACGGCCAACGTCAACGGGCAGACCACGACCATTCTGGGTGCGATTGCGGACTCCGAAACGCTGCCGGCGGTGCGTATGCGAGAGGCCGGGATGGCGATACCCGAAGACCAGGTGCTGGCAACGCGTTACCTGTTCGAACTGGGCAACCGGGATGTCACCGGGCGTGATTTTGTTTGGTTTGCCGAAAGCGATTTGGGCGCATGGCGCTATCCGGTTGACGCGATCATGCTGGAGCGCCGGGAATGGGGTAATTTTTTCGGCTATGCAGTGGCGCTTGAATACGAAGGGCGCACCGTCGAGGGTGAAGCGCTTTGGCAAACCCTGCAGCTTGCGATTGACCGGGCCAATGATCTGTACGACCAGGTCCAGGCGATCGAGAAAGGTGAAATCGGGCGCATCAATACCGGCCTGGAACGATTGAGGCTCCAGCAGCGCCGGCTTGAATTCGATGGCGTGAGTGGAGCCGCATTGGCCGAAGCAGAAGCCGATATGGCTGCGCAACGGGCCGAATTGGATGCGCAGTTCATCGACATACAGGGCGAGCGAAATCAGGTGCTGGAGCAGCTCCAGCGCGACACCCTGGTCGCGCGCACGGCAGATGGTGAACAGGTCCGGATTCCGCTCGGCAATATCGTCATGGCCTCGCAAAACAACGCGCTGGGACTGGGCGGCAAGATCGGCTTCTATGTCCAGCGCATTCATGGGTTTTTGACGGGTTTTCCGCGCGAGGCAAATACCGAGGGCGGCATTTTCCCGGCCATTTTCGGCACGGTGACGATGGTGTTGATCATGTCGGTACTGGTCACGCCGTTTGGCGTACTGGCTGCGATTTATCTGCGCGAGTACGCCAAGCAGGGGCCGGTGCTGAAGGCCATCCGCGTGTCGGTGTACAACCTGGCCGGCGTGCCGTCCATTGTATTCGGTGTATTTGGACTTGGTTTTTTTGTCTATCTGCTCGGTGGCAGCATTGACAACCTGTTTTTTCCGGAGCGTTTGCCCGCGCCAACCTTTGGTACACCCGGGCTGTTCTGGGCTTCATTGACGCTGGCACTGTTGACCTTGCCGGTGGTCATTGTTTCGACTGAAGAAGGCCTGGCGCGCATCCCGCGCACCATCCGTGAGGGTTCGCTGGCGCTCGGCGCAACCAAGTGGGAAACGCTTTGGAAAGTGGTTGTGCCGCTGTCGGCTCCGGCCATGATGACCGGATTGATTCTGGCGGTCGCGCGCGCTGCCGGTGAAGTTGCACCCCTGATGCTGGTGGGGGTCGTCAAGCTCGCGCCGAGCCTGCCGATTGATGGTGAATTTCCCTACGTGCATCTGGAGCGAAAAATCATGCATTTGGGCTTTCATATCTACGACGTCGGCTTCCAGAGCCCGAACGTGGAAGCCGCGCGGCCGCTGGTCTATGCCACGGCACTGACGCTGGTGCTGCTGATTCTGATTTTAAATTTGACTGCGATCGCAATTCGCAATCGACTGCGCGAGAAATACCGCGCCCAAGGTGATTGATATGAACGATAGTAATACAGCCCCGACCGGCGGCAGCGCCATCGCGCCTGGCGTATTTGGCGACAACCGCCAGTCGCTGGATATCGAGTCCGAAAAGGTACGCATCGATGTGCGCAACCTGGATTTGTACTATGGCAACGATCAGGCGCTGAAGAACATCAACATGAAAATTCCCGACAACCGTGTCACGGCCTTCATTGGCCCGAGCGGCTGCGGTAAATCGACCTTGTTACGCTGCTTCAACCGCATGAATGACTTGATTGACAGCTGTCGCATCGAAGGCGAAATCCTGATCGACGGGCAGAATGTGTATGACAAGGCCGTCGACGTTGCTGAGCATCGACGCCGGGTTGGCATGGTATTTCAGAAACCCAACCCATTCCCGAAATCGATTTTTGAAAACGTGGCCTATGGCTTGCGCCTTCAGGGTGTGAACGACAAACGCCGGTTGACTGAAGTCGTCGAGGGCGCGCTGCGCTCGGCCGCTTTGTGGAATGAAGTGAAGGATCGACTGGACGATAATGCCTTCGGCTTGTCCGGCGGCCAGCAGCAGCGTCTGGTCATTGCCCGCGCGATTGCCATCGAGCCCGAAGTGATCCTGCTGGATGAACCTTGTTCGGCGCTCGATCCGATATCAACGGCCAAAGTCGAAGAACTGATTGCCGAACTGAAGCATGATTACACAATTCTGATCGTTACCCACAACATGCAGCAGGCCGCGCGCGTATCGGATTTTACTGCCTATATGTACCTGGGTGAGCTGGTTGAATTCGACGACACAGCCAAGCTCTTCACGAACCCGCAGCAGAAAGAAACCGAGGATTACATCACCGGGCGCTATGGCTGATACCCAGCCATGAAAATGTAGAGCGATCTGTTCCAGACAAACCCCTGGCGGCACCTGCGGTCTAACCATCGAGCAGCATTCGCGCTTCAGTGGTAGCCTGAGTATCAGTGGGCTTTGGCTCTAATGAGCCTGTACTTTCAGGAATATATAAGTTAAACAATATGATAGAACGCACTTTTGATCAACATATATCACGTCAGTTCAACAATGAGCTGGAACATCTGCGCCAGCAGATGATGGCCATGGGCGGCATCGTCGAACAGATGCTACGACAGGCCGTTCAGGCCTTGATTGAATCCGATACGGCCCTGGCGCAAGTGGTCATCGATACTGATGACCAAGTCAACCAGATCGAAAAAAAACTGGACGAGGAATGCACATTGGTGATCGCGCGACGACAGCCCGCCGCCAGTGACCTGCGCCTGATCTTTGCCATTATCAAGGCCATCTCCGACTTGGAGCGGATTGGTGACGAGGCCGAAAAAATTGCGCGTTGGGCTATCAGCCTGGCGGATTACTCAAGGCCGCGCAACGATTATCGCGAGCTGGAATTATTGGGCCATACCGTGCTCGATATGCTGCGGCAGGGCCTGGACGGCTTTACGAGATTGTCACCCGAAGTTGCCATCGAGTTGAAAAATCAGGATAAAAAAGTCGACCAGGAATATGAAACCATCTTCCGGCAATACTATTCCTACATGATGGAGGATGCAGGCCAGATTCGACGGATACTGGATGCACTGCTGGTGGCCAAATCCATGGAGCGCATCGGCGATCACTGCAAGAATTTGGGTGAATACGTCTACTACCTGGTTCAGGGCCATGATGTGCGCTATGAAACTGCGCGTCAGATGCAGGATTCACTGGATCTCGAATCCAGCGAGGAATAATCACCGACTGCGTGATCATTTCTCATGAAATGAGAAGGGCATTTGATCTACTGGCTTCCAGTCAAAACGATGGAAGCGTTCGATGCAAAACCTGCTTTTCACAAAATCCTTATCACAGGCTGTTCGCAAGCCTGATTTATCTGTTTCAGTCGACCGCCTGAAAGCCGTTTCGGGTGATGTGCTCGGTCTGATTGGGCTGGGCGCGTGGTGTCTTGCGTGGATGCACATGCTGCGGCTGATGTAAGCCGCAGTGCGAACCGTTTAAAGGTTGTTGTATCTGCCCTGCAAAAGGGTCTTGCGCCGCGGCTGAAATGCTTCCATGCCGGCCGGCCGTGATCAGGCCGCTTGATCGACCTGTTTGACTGGCCCATTGAGCAGCGCGTCGCGCGTGGCATCAACGATCAGATCCACTTCGGCCGACGTGATGCCGAATGTTGGCGTATAGCGCAGAGAATTAGCGCCGCCATGAATGACATTAATGCCTTTCAAGCGCAGATACTCTTCAGTCGAATCACTGCCATAGGCTTTGTAGCGCGTACCGTCCAGCTCGATCGAAAACAACAGGCCCGTACCCTGAACCAGCGTGATGCGCCCGCCCAGTTCGTCCTTTAGTTGGCTGAATTTCTGGACAAACTCCTGTCCACGATCGACAATATTCCGGCGGAGTTCCGGTGTCACCATCTGAAGGACCGTGGTTGCGACATCCAGCGCACGCGGATTGGCAGTCATGGTGTTTCCGTACACGCCTTTCCGATATAGCTCGGCGGCATGGGCGTTCATGGCCAGCACGGACATCGGATACTGGCCGCCGTTCAGTGCCTTGGAATAGGTTTCCATATCGGGGGCGTCCAGATGCTGGAACCCCGGATAGTCGACGATCGACAGCGTGCCCTGAGTGCGCAAACCAGCCTGAATCGAATCGATCAGCAGCAGCGTGCCGTGCGCCTGCGTCAGCTCGCGAGCCAGCGCGTAGAATTCCGGCGTCAGTGACGCCCCGGGGTTGCCTTCGCCCATGACGGGTTCCATGAACAGGGCTTCAAAAAATACGTTGTTCTGATCCGCCCAGTCGAATACTGCTTTGAGCTGCTCGACATTGTTCGGCTCGATGGTCATCAGACTGTCGTCATTGCGGAACGAGGCCAGGTGCGCCCGGTAGGTTTTGCGGGTCGAATCGGAATAGCGCGCCGGGCGATCCGTGCGCCCATGAAAACCACCGCTGAGCGACAAGCGCTTGATTTTGGCACCCTCATAGCGGCCACCGCGATCGGTCATCAACTTGGTATTGACATCGGCAATCCGACCGGCCACGGTCACCGCCTCGGAACCGGAGTTCATGCATAAAAATCGGTCAAATGGACAGCCTGATTCCCGGGTGTGGCCTAGTTCAGCGCGGATGGCTTCGACAAATCGCAGGTGGCTGAAGCTTGGGGTCATTACGTTGGCCATGACATGCGGCTGACTCATCGACTGAATGATGGCCTCTGGCGCATGACCAAAACCCAACATGCCATAGCCACCGGAATCATGCAGCACAGCGCCTTTGCTCGAAATTATCCACGGTCCTTTGGCCGCCAGTGCGACATAGGGGTTGACGGCGTCATCGGCATAAAAGTTGACGTAGCCGGCCTGCAGTTGGGCCTGCTGGGTTTCGTCGTCGGCTGCCCACAGTTCGGGGTACAAGCTCTGCCAGCACTCGGCAACGCTGACCGCCTGCTCAACGGCCTCGACCAGCCGCTTGTCCAACGCCGCAAAGCGCTCGATGACGTCATCAGGGAGCCCGATGGTGCGAATTTCGCCGCCGCTCTGGCGTAGTGAATTCAGATGTTGGATGATGGTTGAGCTCATAGAAAATGGTCCTGTTGCAGCAATCGGAGCGGTGCGCGCGACTGGTTGTCTGTGAATTGATATTTTACCAGTCCGGCCTGAACGCAGCAAATCTGCAATTCTGCTGAATTCCACCAAAAAACCCGGCGTAGAAGCCGGGTTATTTTGAAGCTTATTTGTTGAAGCTATCCGGTTTATTCTTCGCCGAAGAAGAAGCCGAACAGGTGCAGCAGGCTCGTGAAGAGGTTATAAATCGATACGAACAATGTCACGGTTGCCATGATGTAATTCCGCTCACCGCCACGCACAATTTCCTGAGTCTGAAAAACAATCAGGCCGCACATCAGAACTGCGAAGATTGCAGACACAGCCAGCGCCAGACCGCTTAACTGGAAGAAATAGGCTGCCAGGCCGGCGAGAAATGCCACCAGAATACCGGCGAACAAAAAAGAGCCTAGAAAACTGAAATCTTTTTTGGTCGTCAGGGCAAACGCCGACAGCGCCACAAACGAGATGCCGGTTGCGGCGAAGGCAGAGATGACCAGCGCATGACCGTTACTGAAGATATTGACGTAGGCCGAGATGATCGGTCCAAGCGTCAGTCCCATGAATCCTGTCAATGCAAATACACTCACCAGGCCCCATGCCGAATTGCGCAGCGCATAGGTCAGGAACAGCAGACCGAAGTAGCCCACTAGCGTGATCAGGATGCCCGGATGCGGCCAACCCTGGCTCATGGATAACGCTGCAGTACCTGCTGAAAACAGCAGCGTCATCGCGAGCAGGTTCCAGGTGTTCCGCAATACTTTCCGGGCGCCTTCATCCATCGTTCTTGCACCACCTGCAGGAAGGGTGGCAGCCTGGGTGGCCTGATACGAATCATTTCTAAAGCGGTCGTTCATCAAACTCTCCGTTGATAATGAAGAAACTCATGATTATTGATACGAAACAATACCAAACAATTGTTAAATGCGGATGATTATTATCTGCTGTACCAGGCATTGATATTGTTCTTTTGACGGGCGATTTCAACTGTAGCGCGTGCTGTTTAGTGTATCGGGTACACCCTGCCTGAGGCCCGGGCATTGGCGGCTTTTCTCTCGTGTCCAAGCCAGTGGTTCAATCGGGCGGTATCAGCATCATTCGCGAAGCGGCCTGTTGCGAGACCAGCGTTCGATCCATCGGCACTACCCAGGGCGTCCCTGTAAGGAAGTCACTCAGAAAATCGTCGAAATGCGGGCTCAGTGGGTGTCCGGACTGGCCCAGGGTCAGGTTCAGCGTGAAGCCATTCGGATTCTGCCAGTCCATCACGAAGCGCATACTGGCCCCACCGGCAGCCGCAAGCCGGGCCTGGTTCTGGTTCCAGCGATGATAGGTCACGTTCAAGCTGCCGGGTCCACCGCCGATCGGTATCGGGCCACGGCTCAGGTCCAGCCAGGCATTCAGAATGCCGATGTTTGCCAGCGGGTGGGCGATGGTCAGGTCCTGGACTGTTCCCAGCGGTCGTACGCCGTGCTTCAGCGCTTCATCCAGTGCAAGGTCGGAGGCACGTGCTAGCCCTTGTGCAGCGAGCTGGAAGGTTTCGGGCGGTCGATTGATCCAGTCGTCGAGCAGGGTTCGGCCTGTTTGCCAGTCGGGCAGGGGGCCATCCACGAACAGTTGCTGCGGCAGAAACTGCCACCAGCGCGCAAACAGGCCGGCCAGGTCCGATTCGACAGCCATTACGCCATCCCATCGGGTCAGCTCTTCGGCCAGCGTGCTTCGCCCTGTTCTAGCCGCACTGTCTGCCAGCAGCTGTTTCCACTTCATCGCGCGCTCGGATTGTTGATCGAGCTGCATCCGACGCATCATGTCGGCGTCGAAGGTCGTGTCGCTACCCAGCCAGTCCACGGCGCGCCGCATCCGAAGATGCTTATAGAAACCCGGCATCGGCCAGCCCAGGTGTTCCGGTAGCCCCTCAGTGGCCGACGCAGCATGGTTATTGGCGTTGGCCAGCCAGCCCTGTTCGGGATTCAGCGCGTAGGGGCGTTCTTCCGGGGCCAGGTAGCCTGCCCAGAAATATTGCGGCTGCTGACCGTCCAGGATTTGATGAAATTGCTGATGCGTACGCTTCGGGATCGGGGTGCTCTGGACATAACCGATATTGCCCTGACGATCGGAATAACTCCAGTTGACTGATAAGGCGCCCATAGTGCTGGCGGCCGCGCGAAACTGTGCAAAATTCTGCGCCTTGTTCAGCGCAAAGGCCTGTTCAATCAGATCGGAGACCGGCAGGTCAAAGCCCGCCCAGTGCATCAGCGTGACGTTGTCCTCACTGCGCGCCATGACCAGTCCGCGCGCACTGGACTCCAGCGTTTCTTTGATTGGACGCTCCAGCCCGCGCACCCTGAAGATTTCATTGCGGGTCAGTATCGGTTCCTGGCCGTCTGGACCGATCAAGGCGTTTGGATTGTCGTGCGCAAGGGGCATCCGGTACCACTCGAACAAATCCACTGGCGCTACGGTAAATCCGAATGCAATTTGACCGTTATGACCCATGGCAATGAACGGCAAACCCGGTGCGGTTACACCGACAACATCCAGCCCTTCGTCCGAATGCAGGCCGACCGCGTACCAGAGCCCGGGGGCCATTGTGTAGTCCAGGTGCGGATCGGATGCGTGCAGCGCATGATTGCTGGCCGAGCGTTCCGGAGACACGACCCAGGTGTTCGAGGCTTCGGTCATTCGCAGCGTGGGCACGGTTGGCAATCCCCACCCCGGCAGTGAATGCAGCCAGTCGGAACCGGCATTGCCGTGCAGATCGGCCACGCTGCGCCAGGCCTCAGACATCCGATCGACCAGCGTCAGTGGATACCAGCTTTGATAGTACGCCAGCGTCAGCACATCGCTGATTTGCCAGCGCTCCGGTTGTTGTCCAGTCAGTCGAAACGAGGGTGGCAGGGGCTGTTGCTCGATATATTGATTGATGCCGCGAACATAGGCCTGGACCAATCGTTCAGTCGTTGGACTGAGTGCCGGAGGCTGCTGCTGTATGCGCTGCGCGAATCCAAACTTGCGGTGCAGACGATCGCTGTCCAGGCCGGCGGCGCCAACAATTTCCGAGATTTCTCCGCGTGCGACCTTGCGCATCAGTTCCATCTGGAATAGTCGTTCACCCGCATGAAGCCAGCCCAGGGCTTGCAGCGCATCGGCATCGGTTTCGCTGTAGACGCGGGCGATGCCGCGTTCATCAAACAGGATTTCGACCGGCGCGTCCAGGCTGGCCAGGGCCTGCTCGCCAGCCATGGTCATTACGCTGCCTTGAAGGTACCAGCGACCGCCTAACCAGATAGCCAGTAGCAGCGCAGCCAGCGAGATCGTGCTGGTGAGCAATACGCGCCTGAAGCTGAAGCGATTCGTGCTGGTAGACATCTTGTATCGAAGTAGTGGGCCCTGCGGCATTATGCCTGTAGACGAAACAGGGTTTGGACTGTGTTCCGGATCTTGTATAACGCTAAAATAGCGGCCCTTTTTTGTTGTTTTCGGACACTCTTCAATGCCAAGAGCCAGTGAAGTCAAGCGTGGGTTTGTCGTCGAGCACCAGCAGCGGGTCTGGACCGTGCGCGAAATCAACCGATCTGCCCCCACTGCAAGGGGCAGCGGCACGCTGTTTCGTTTCAAGCTGGAATCCATACCTGAAGGCGATCGCCAGGAATTGACGCTGAAAGGCGATGAAATGCTGAAAGAGGCCGACCTGCTGCGGCGGCAATCCACCTACTCGTACCAGGACGGCGACGAATGGGTCTTCATGGACGATGAGGATTTCAGTCAATACTCGCTGATGGCATCGACCATCGGCGATGATCGTCTGTTTATTACCGAAGGTCTGGGCAATATCTTTGTCTTGTTGATCGAGGGCCGTCCGGTGGGCATTCAGCTGCCGCAGTCGGTAGCGCTGGAAGTATCAGATACCGCACCTGTTCTGAAAGGCGCTACCGCCAGCAAATCAGCCAAGCCGGCGACGACCGAAACCGGCTTGGAGATCATGGTGCCGGACTACATCACGACGGGCGAAAAGATTCGAGTGAATACCGAATCCCGCGAGTTCATGAGCCGCGCATGACGGATCGTACAAAGCTGGAGCAGCTTCGAGAGGCACTGGATCGAATCGATGCGGCACTGATCGATCAAGCCGCCGAGCGCCAGCGGCTGGTATCTGAAATCGGTCAACTCAAGCAGCACCAGGGCCGTCAGCTGCGGGACTATCGACGCGAACGCGAGGTGCTGGACGGCGTGCGTGCCCGAGCGGAACAGGTTGGGCTGGAACCCGATCTGGCCGAGTCGCTGCTGAAAAGCCTGATCGAGGCCTCGCTGACCCGCCAGGAACAGCAGCGCATCAGTCGTTCTGCCCGTGGGACGGGGCAGCGGGTACTGTTGATTGGCGGAGCAGGGCTGATGGGTCAGTGGTTGGCGCGCTATTTTGATAGCCAGGGCTTTGCGGTGCAAATTTCGGATCCAGCCTGGTGCGCCACTACCAGCGCGTTTGCTGACGTACCAGACTGGCAAAGCGGTAGCTACAGCGCTGAAATCGTCGTGATCTGTACACCGATTGCTGCAAGCCGCAAGATTCTGCAGCAGTTGACGGACCTGCATGAGCAGCAGCCAGTGCCTGCTCTGGTTTTTGATATCGCCTCGGTCAAGGCGCCGCTGGTCGAAGTGTTGCGAGCCGGTGCTGAGTCTGGTCTCCGGTTGTGCTCGATACATCCGATGTTTGGCCCGGATACAGTCTTGCTGGCTGGTCGGCACATACTGTTCAGCAACGTCGGCAACGCCGAGGCCGTCCGGGCCGCACGAGCATTGTTTGAAGAAACCATGGTCGAACAAGTCGACGTGACGCTCGATCAGCACGATCGATTGATGGCCATGGTGCTGGGCCTTTCGCACGCACTGAATATCGCGTTTGCCGATACCCTGGTTCAGTCGGGTTTGAAGGCCGAGCAGCTGGCCGCAATTTCATCGACCACATTCAAGCGCCAGCTGGCTATTGCAGGGGACGTGGTTGCTGAGAATGACCGTTTATATTTTGAGATTCAGCAGCTCAATCCCCACGAGCTGGACGTGCTGGATGGGCTGCTCTCGTCCGTTCAGCAGTTGCGTAGCCACGTTGCCGAACAGAATCAATCGGCCTTCAGCAAACAGATGAAATCAGGCCATCACTGGTTGCAAGCCATGCAGGCCAGCCAGGCACGGGATCCAGCCGATGAGGACTAAATCAAACTGGCGTTCGCGCCTGGCCGAGTGGATCGAGAGTCCCGGCCCGAGAAACTCGATTATTGCGCTGATCCTGATCAACGCCGCTATTCTCGGCATGGAAACTTCGCCGGCCTTGATGGACCGGATTGGCACACAACTTCAGATGGTCAATTCCATCATCTTGTCGATTTTCGTCGTTGAAATTCTTCTGAAGCTGGTAGCGCTGGGTCCGCGTTTTTTTCGCTCGGGCTGGAACTGGTTTGATTTCCTGGTGGTCGGGATCGCATTGATACCCGCCAGTGGGCCGTTGGAAATACTTCGGGCGCTGCGCATCCTGCGCGTGCTGCGACTGTTGTCCCAGGTCGAGCGCTTACGCCAGATTATTGAATCACTATTGCGCGCCCTGCCGGGAATGGGCTGGACCGGCGCGCTGCTGGTACTGATCTTCTATATCTTTGCCGTTATGGGCACCATGCTGTTCGGCGAGCAGTTCCCGGAGTACTGGGGCAATCTGGGCAAGAGCTTTTTCTCGTTATTCCAGATCATGACGCTGGAATCATGGTCATCGGGTATTGCACGCCCGATGCTGGACGAACTGCCGCTGGCCTGGCTGTTTTTCGTGCCGTTCATTCTGATCTCGAGCTTCATGGTGCTGAACCTGTTCATCGCGATTATTGTCAGCGCGACGCAGTCAATTCATGCCGACGAAGAGGCGCTGCAGCGTCAGGAACTGTTGGCGGAATTGAAGGCCATCAACGAGCGACTGAATCGCATCGAACATCACGAATCGTCACCCGACGCGAAGTAACAAGTCGCGGTACGAGTCACTGCAGGGTGAAACCTGATCCATCTTCAGATCCGTCAGGAGTTGCCGTGCAATGTCCAGGCCGTCCTGATCCGACTGATCGCTCTGGAGCACAACTTCCAGTTCCAGAAACCAGCCAAGTGATTCGACCTCATCGAGATGGATGCGCGTCTGCTCCTGAAAATACAGGCGACGTTTTTTGATCACGGTAATGATGACCGGTGCAGCCTTGGCCAGGGTCTCGATCAAGTCCGGGCCGTTTTCGACGACGCTCAGCTTGATGTCGGAGGGCCTCAGTTCCGCCGCCCGGCTACGACGGTACGCAACCAGCGTGGACCGCCCATTCTCCTCGCGCATTTTCAAATACGCGTTCGGACCGACGTCGAAATAGGTATCCGTTTGGTGCAGTGTTTCAGCGGGCCCATCGGCCAGCTGCTCGATGGACTGCTGCAAAGCGTTCGGATCAGCAACCGGCAGCTTGACTTCGATATTGCGTAGTTTCATCAATGAGCTCTATTGCGAAAAAATGTTCATGATTATCCCTGAAATTCAGCTCTATTCTTTCGGCTTTTATTTTGAACTAGTTGTCCGATTTGCACAAAGTCAAAATCATTCCGCCGCTCACTGCGTGAGCTGATGACATATTTTGTTGGCTTGTTAACATCAAAATCTAAAGCTTTTCTCCGCACGGCTTCGCCGGCTGATGCGAGGTACTTTTTTGTGTCTTGCGAAAAAAAGTACCCCAAAACCCGCGCTTTCAACAGCCACCGGGAGTGTTTTCTATTGGATCGGGGCAATCATTCGTCCCGTGCTGTTGTTTATGCTTTTCGGAGACTGTCTTGCAACTGCTTAGTTTCATGGGCCTACAAGCCCGGCTTTTGAGTGGGTTTGGTTCCAAAAGCGATTGGGGGCCAAGATTCCAGCCCATTGCAGGATGAAGGGTAGGTATGGTTTTTGGTTTTGACTTTGCTTTTGATCTTGGTGAGCGTGTGAGCCGCCGAAGCGCGGAGAGGCGGGGGGATCGAGGTGAAAAGGTGTCTGAGCGAAGCGAGTTCTTTACGCCCCGCCCGCATCGAGCACTGCAGGGCACCCGGCGCAGCCGGGCGGTGAAGTCGCGGAAAGAGTTTTGCCTACTTTTGATCACAAAAGTAGGACGCATCAGCCCGTGCAGCGGGCGGCGGAATAATTTTGATTGTATGGTATTGCTAAATCCAATTGAATAATGCAGGACACCCTGCGCAGCGGACTCCAAAATCCATGTAATCTGCGGTCATAGCCCTATGGTTATAAAATCAAAACCGAACTATGACTGAGATACGCATTGATAAGTGGCTGTGGGCTGCCCGGTTTTACAAGACCCGTTCACTGGCGCAGACGGCCGTCCGGGGTGGCCACGTTCATCTGAACGGACACAGCTGCAAGCCTTCGCGAACCGTAAAAGTAGGGGATCAGCTGCGCATTCAGCGGGGCGATGCGCGCTTCGAGTTGGATGTAGTGGCGCTTGCCGAGCGACGAGGCCCGGCCAGTATTGCTCAAACCTTGTATTCCGAGACAGAACTCAGCCTGCGCAATCGCGAAAACCGGGCCGAACAGCGCCGGCTGGAGAAGCTACAGGGACAATCGCGATCGCGCAGGCCGGACAAGCGCGAGCGGCGAAAAATTCGCTCATTTCTGAACAAGTAGATCGAAGGCGCTTGATTGGACCGGCACTGTCTACCCTTCGGGCTGTCCCTGCTCGATCTCGGCTGGGCTCGCTTCGCGAATGCCGCGGACCGTTACATCGAAATTCAGTTGCTGACCGGCCAGATCATGATTAGCGTCGATGGTGACTTGACCATCTTCAATGCTGGTCACGGTAACAACCATCGGGCCCTGCGATGACTCGGCGTTGAATTTCATGCCGGGCTCGACCTTGTCCTGACCGGCAAACGCTTCAATCGAGACGGATTGAACGAGCTCATCACGGCGTGGACCATAGCCTTCTTCCGGCTCGACCCTGACTTTCAGTTCATCACCTTCTGTCTTGCCTTCCAGGGCTTTTTCCAAACCCGGAATGATATTGCCGAAACCGTGCAGATAGGCCAGCGGTTCGCGACCCTCCGAGCTGTCAATGACTTCACCGTCGTTATTGGTCAGCGTGTAATCGATTTCTACCACGTGATTGGCACTTGCTTGCATTGAATTTCCTGTGTTGAAAGTAGTCCTACAGCATAACATCCATGTCGTAGAATTCCGATGGCACACAATGCTCGAACGTTCCAGGCCAACCGTGGAAGCACGAATCCGGCCCTGTTAATCACCCTGATAGTGGTGCTGCTGCTGGTCTTCGCCATTCTGGCCTGGTATCAATTTTCAGCTCCAGAGTCAGGCGATCAGATATCACTCAGCAATCCGCCGATAGACGATCAATCCCAGGCTGTTGAGCCTTCAGGCCGCCGCGTGACCAACGAGCCCTCGGGTGCCGAACCGACGCTGCTGCCGGTCGAGACCGAACCGATGGCACCGACGGTTGCTGAAACCGAATGGCCTGACGATGGGGCCAACGATCGGCTGCCGTCCAGTCTGCAGCCGGCCCTTGATGCCGAGCAGGCTGATGTCGAACTGCACGCCGGCATCGTGCAATCCCTGCGATCGGAACTGACTCGTCAGATTGTTCAGCCGCGCCTGATCGAACGCCTGGTGGTGACCATCAATAGCCTTGATCGGGACGGCGTGCCGCTGCGCATGCGTCCGATGGCACACGTACCGGGCCTGCCCGCTGTGGCCAACCATGAACAGGGCTGGCGCTTGTCCGACCAGCCCGACCCACGCTACGATCCCTATCGGGCGCTGCTCGAACAACTCGATCCGGAGCAAACGGTGGATCTGTACCGGCGCTTCGAGCCTGCCTTCGAGCAGGCCTGGTTGGCACTCGGTCAGACTGAATCGCGTTTTGATCAGCGCCTGATCGAGGTCATCGATCACCTGTTGGCGTTTGACTATCCTGATTCCCAGCCGGAATTGATCCGCCCCGAAGTGCTGTATGAATTTGCCGACCCGGCGCTGGAGCAGGCCACGGCTGGCCATAAGCTGCTGCTGCGGATCGGGCCCGGTCACTCTCGGGCCCTGCAGCAGAAGCTTCGCCAGATTCGAAGCAGGCTGATGGCCGATTCAACAGCAGCTGAATCATCAGCCGGCGCGTAGCATAATGCTGTTTTGACTCGCAGGATGCTGTCATGAAATGGATCGCACGAAGTACATTGATTAGTTTTGGTTTGCTGCTGCTGTCGGCATGTGCGACCAGCCCATTTCAGGGCGTGGACAACGAAGTGACCGCCATCGGACCGGCCGATGCGTTGAACGCGCCGTTCCGCGTCGGTGAACAGGTGATCTGGGGTGGTCAGATTGTTTCAGTCAACAACCTCGAACAATTCACCGAGCTGGAACTGGTGGCCTTGCCGCTGGATGGTGCTGACCGACCACGGCGCGATCGTGAGGCCGGCGTGCGGTTTGTCATACGCCATTCCGGCTTTCTGGAGCCGATGTCGTTCAGCCCGGGGCGCTATGTCACAGCGCTGGGCGTTTTTGAATCGATCGAGCCGCGCACGGTGGGCGATTTTGTTGCAGATCAGCCGGTACTGCTCAGCGAGCGCATCGAGCTATGGCCGGTGGTTCAGCGATCGGCCTTCGATAACGTCAGCATCGGCGTCGGGGTCAGACTTTAGGAGCTCTTGTCCGACTGGGCATGTTGTTCCAGCGCCCACTCCACGTGTTCCCGCACCAGTGCCGATGAATGGTCCTGGCGCTGCCTGAGCGCGTCAATGACCTTGCTTGAAGTGGGCGCATTACCCAGGCCCACGGCCAGGTTACGCAGCCAGCGTTCGTGGCCGATTCGTCGAATCGCAGTTCCGGCCGTGTTGTGCAAGAAGGTGGCCTCGTCCCAGCCGAACAAGTCGACCAGATGCCCGGCATCAAGGTGCTGGCGGGGCGTGAAGTCTTCCTCGGCTGAAAAATCGGCGTAGCGGTTCCAGGGGCAGACGGCCTGGCAGTCATCACAGCCGTATACGCGATTGCCGATCGGCCTGCGGAACTCGATTGGAATGGCCCCTTTGTGCTCGATGGTCAAATACGAAATGCAGCGTCGGGCATCCAGCTGATACGGCGCGGTGATGGCTTGGGTCGGGCAGACATCGATGCACTTGCGGCAGGACCCGCAGTGATCGGTCACCGGTTCATCGGCCGGAAGCGCCAGGTCGGTATAGATCACGCCCAGAAAAAACCAGCTGCCGGCGCGGCGATTGAGCAAGTTGGTGTGCTTGCCGATCCAGCCCAGCCCGGCTTTAGCTGCGAGCGGCTTTTCCATGACCGGGGCCGAGTCGGTGAACACGCGATAGCCAAAGGGGCCGATGGTCTGTTCAATATTGGTGGCCAGTTTTTGCAGGCGGGCGCGCAGCACTTTGTGATAGTCACGGCCAATCGCATAGCGCGAAATACAGGCGCGCTCAGGCTGTTCCAGCAGATCTTCGACCGGCGTCGCACTGGCCGGCAGATAATCCATGCGCGCAACGATCACCGAGCACGTGCCCGGCACCAGCTCGTCGGGTCGCGTGCGCTTGTTGCCGTGTCGCTCCATCCAGTCCATATCGCCATGCTGGCCGTCGGCCAGCCAGTCATTTAGCCGCTGCTCGGCCTGGCCCAGCTCGATATCGCTGATACCGATCTGCTGGAAGCCGAGGGTCTGACCCCACTGGCGAATCGCATTGACCAGCGATGCGGAATCGGGCTGGTCAACGCTGTTGAGCTCTTTATAATTGTCGATATGCGACATAAGCGCCAATTATATCGAGCTCAGCAAGTCCGCGAACTGGATCGCTTGTGTATCGAACAACACGGCATCGCGGGCTATGAACTGATGCAGCGGGCTGGATTGAGTCTGTTCCAGCAGATCCAGTCCCGCTACCCGGACTGCCGCTCGATGACGATCTTCTGCGGCGCCGGTAACAACGCGGGCGATGGATACGTCATAGCAACGTTGGCCAGAGCCGCCGGAATCGATGCTGAGGTTTGGGCGCTGATTGATCCGCAACAGCTCCAGGGCGACGCTGCTAAAGCGGCCCAGGCCTATCTTGAGGACGGCGGCGCGGTCGAGTTGGATTTTGACTCGCGGGAACCGGGCGACCTGGTGGTCGATGCCATTCTGGGCACCGGCCTCGATCGACCGGTCGAGGGCTGCTTCCTGGAAGTGATCAACCGGGTCAACGCGATGGACGCGCCAGTGGTGTCGGTTGATATTCCATCCGGGCTGAATGCAGATACCGGTACGGCCATGCCGACCGCAATCCGGGCGGAGTTGACAGTCGGTTTTATCGGCCAGAAGCGCGGCCTGTATACCGGGCAGGCGGTCGATTACACCGGTGCACTGGAATTTGATGACCTTGGCGCACCGGATGCGATCTACCAGGCGATGCCGAAGGACGCCGAACTGCTGCATGAGTCGGCCATCAGCCAGCACTTGCCGAGTCGCGAGCCCAGCACGCACAAAGGCCAGTTGGGCCATGTGCTGGTCGCCGGTAGCGATCACGGCTATCCCGGTGCGGTTGCGTTGGCCGCGCGCGCGGCATTGATGGCGGGCAGTGGCCTGGTCTCGGTTGCCACCCGACAAGAGCATGCCGTGGCCATGGCCGCTGCGCTGCCTGAGGTCATGTGGGCCGATGGCGAAGCATTCGAGCGGCTCGATCGCCTGGTCCAGCGAGCGGACGTGGTCGCGCTGGGTCCCGGCCTCGGTGATTCGGACTGGTCCCGGCGGATCTGGCATCGACTGGCTTCCGCCGGCTTGCCAATGGTGCTGGATGCCGATGGTTTGAACTGTTTGCAGCAGGCTCCGCGCCAATGCCTGGACTGGGTGCTGACGCCGCATCCGGGTGAGGCAGCGCGTTTATTGAATTGCTCGGTCGATGACATTCAGGCCGATCGCTATGCCGCGGTCCGCACGCTGGCCGAGCAGTTCTGCGCCACCGTCGTGTTGAAAGGCGCCGGCTCGTTGATTGCCAATCCGGAAGGGGCGGTGCGCGTCTGCCCGTATGGTAATCCGGCCATGGCCACGGCCGGCATGGGCGATGCATTGACCGGCATCATCGCCAGCTTGCTCGGTCAGGGCCTGGATGGCTTTGATGCCGCCTCGACTGGCGTGCTGCTGCATGCGCTGGCCGGGGATCAGGCCGCTGTACATCGCCGCCAGGTTATTGCGTCTGAATTGATCACCGCGCTGTCGAGCGTGCTGCCGAAATGACAGCAGAACACGCCCGGCAGTCGTGCAGCACGGCCAGCGAAGCCGAAACACTTGCACTGGGTGCCGACTGGGCACAGCAATTCAAGGGCGGTGAGCTGGTGTTTCTGAAAGGCGCCCTGGGCGCAGGCAAAACCACGCTGGTTCGCGGCCTGCTGCGCGGCCTGGGCTTCGAGGGTCGCGTCAAGAGCCCGAGTTACGGCCTGCTGGAATCCTATGAACTGGATCCGCTGACGATTCATCATCTCGATCTGTATCGCCTTGGGCATGCCGAAGAGCTGTTTGACCTGGGCCTGGAAGAGTTGCTGGCGCCCAACACCGTGGTGCTGGTTGAATGGCCTGAGCGGGCCGAGCGCGCGCTGCCGGATCCACATTGGATGATTGAAATCGAATCCAATGGCAATGACCGAGTGTTCGAGGTCAGCCGCTACAACTAGGGCTGTTCCAGCGAACTCCGTTCAATCTAATCCCGCCAACGACGTACGACCCCTTCCTGTGTCGTCGACGCAACCAGGCGACCGTCCCGGGTAAACACCTGGCCCCTGGAAAAACCACGTCCGTCGCCGGAGGTCGGGCTGTCGAGCGCGTACAGCAACCACTCATCGACCCGGAACGGCCGGTGAAACCACAGCGCGTGGTCGAGGCTGGCCATCATCACGTTCAGTGAATCAAAGTCCAATTCATGCGGCAGCGTGGCCGTGCCCAGCAACTCGTAATCGGATACATAGGCCAGCAGGCTGCGGTGCAACTCGGGCTGATCGGGCAGGGGGCTGCGCGCTTTCATCCACAGGTGCTTGGTCGGTGGCCGTGCGGATGGATCGATAATCTTCGGCGCTTCAACCGGACGAAACTCGAACGGCGGTTCGTGTCGTAACCAGCGGTGCATCTTGTTCGGCACGCGGTCCAGCAGCCGCTGATTGATTTCGCCGAGGCTGGTCAGTCCGTCCGGTCCGGGCACCTTCGGCATCTCGACCTGATGGCTCAACGCTTCGTCTTCCTGGCACTTGAACGAGGCCGCCAGGTTCAGGATCGGTCGACCGTGCTGAATGGCGACCACGCGACGATTGGAATAACTGCGCCCGTCGCGTGAACGTTCGATCTGATAGATGACCGGCCGATTAAAATCACCGCGCCGAAGAAAATAGGCGTGCAGCGAATGCGGTGCGCGATTCTCGACCGTTTGTTCCGCAGCCGATAGCGCCTGCCCGAGAATCTGGCCGCCGAACACCTGAGCCGAGCCAATGTCATGGCTTTGGCCTCTAAACAGGTTGTTTTCGATCTGCTCGAGTTGAAGCAGCTCAACGACTTTGGCAAGGGTAGGGTTTGTCGGAATTGTCATGGGGCAGATTTTGCCAGATCTTGCCGTGTTACCCAGGGATTGATCGAAACCGCGATTTGTGTTTATAGCCATCTTCTGCCATCTGGATGGCAGTATGCTAGGCTAATTGAATTAAACGAAACAGGAACTAGGTCGATGGCTGAACCTCAATTATCCGTTCGCAGTGCGCGTGCAAAAGAGCTTGCACATAAACTCGCCAAGCTTGAGCGGCGAACCATTGCTCAGGTTGTTGAATGTGCGCTTGAAGAATATGCGGCCCAGCAGACGGGTCGAATGCCAGCTTCTCAGTTCTATCGCGAATTGAATCTTCGCTGTGCCGCCGATATTGATTTGGAAGCGGCTATTCGTGAAGGTCGGAAACCGCATCACGGGATTGATCTTTGATTTTTCTGGACACCAACGTCATTTCGGAAACGATGCGAAAGCAGCCCAATCCTTCGGTGATTAGCTGGTTGGAGTCGCACGATGATTTGCTGGCCATTCCAACCGTAACCATCGCTGAAATTGCGTATGGCATTGCCAAAATTCGTACGGATGAACGCTCAAAACGGCTGGCTAATGCGCTTGATGACTGGCGTCATCGGTTTTCTGATCGGATCTATCCATTCACAGAGCAAGCTGCATTGATCTATGGCGAGCTTATGGCAGATTCAGCCCATTCTGGTAAAGTGGTTTTTGCGCCGGATGGCCTGATCGCCGCCATAGCCAAGGCAAATAACGGGCAGTTGGCAACTCGAAATACTTCGGACTTTGAGCACATGAAACTAGCCATCATTAATCCTTGGGATTGAATGGTTAGCATCAGCCGAGGTAGCTTGCAACAAAGCAGCTTTTTGTCATTCAACTAAAAACTGGATAGAATATTGNAAGTGGGCGAAGTGGCTGTGGAGCGGCTTTAAATCGGGCGAGTTTCTCGACAATCCAGCCGC